>Ga0194121_10003068_pt1 | contig 25794 bp, 18 predicted proteins | sample TA2MahCa50mmetaG_FD_148609 | JGI IMG/M metagenome (GOLD analysis project Ga0194121, IMG submission 148609) | Freshwater microbial communities from Lake Tanganyika, Tanzania - TA2015020 Mahale Deep Cast 50m | ecosystem: Environmental > Aquatic > Freshwater > Lake | place: Tanzania: Lake...
CTGAGCGCCGGCTTCGGCCTCGGCCACGTCGTGCAGGGATGGGACGCCGCCATCACCACCGGCGTGCTCGGCGCGGTCTGGGCCGTCCTCTACCTGCAGCGCCGCAGCACGATTGCGCCGCTCACGAGCCACGCCGGCTTCAATTCGCTCGAGGTGCTCCGGGTGGCGACGTTCGGGGCATGAGGATGTCCGCGCGGGCGCGGAGATCGCGCATCCACTGCGCGACCGTCGCCGTGCGCCGCTCGACCGACGCGCGCTCGCGGGCCAGATCGCCCGCCTCGGCGAACGGCATCAGGCGCCCGTCGCGCGTGAACTCGTCCGGGTGCATGCGGTAGTACTGCAGCACTTCCTCCTCGGTGAGCTGGACCGTCGGGCCGAAGCGCTGGTTGAGGTACGCGTCGATGCGCAGCGTGTCGCGCGCGATGTCGCGGAGGCGCTCCTCGTCGACGCCCGTCGTCTCCATGACCGCCGCCAGGCGTCCGCCGGTGCGCGCGTTGATGGCCGCCACTTCGCGCGCCACGGCGGCCGGCGGCGGCTCCGGGGGCGCAAAACGTGCCACTTCCGCGAGCACGAGCTGGCGGTCGACCAGCAGGCCGATCACCGCCTGTTCGCCCGCCTCCGGCGGCACGTCCACGAGTCCGAGCGCGAGCGCCGCCTTCACGTCGGACAGGGTGATCGCATAGCCGTTGACGATCGCGACGACGCGATCGAGGAGCTGCTGGGCCTGGACCGGGCCCGGAGCCGCAGACCCCAGCCCCAGCCAGAGCCCAAGGCCCAGCGGCCAGAGCCCGACGCCCAGAGCTCTCATCAGAACGCCTGCCCGAACGACAGGTGCAGCACGCTGCGCCGCTCGAGCCGGCCGGGCGACAGCTCGCGGCGATCCAGCTTGAATCCGAGATCGAGCCGGATCGGCCCGATCGGCGAGCGGTAGAAGAACCCGAATCCGGCCGCCGCGCGGAGGCTCCCCAGATCGAGATCGGTGGCGCGCTTGAAGACGTTGCCGGCGTCGAAGAAGCCGGCCGCGCCCAGGCCGCCGAAGAGCGCCACCCGCAGCTCGCCGTTCAGCACGACGAGGCCGTTGCCCCCGGTCGGGAATCCGGTGGGGCTGATCGTGGCCGCGGTGCCGAGCCGGTCGAGCGAGAAGCCGCGGACCGTCGTGTCGCCCCCTGCAAAGAAGCGCTCGCTCGCCGGCAGGTCCTGCACGACGTCGACGATCGGCCGGCCCTGGTCATCGGGAATCGGTTGGCCGTCGGGCGCGACGCGCGGCACCAGGCGGCGGAAGCCGTGCGCCGCGCCCACGCGGGCGCCGAGCGCGACCACCATCCGGCGCTCGGTCGGCAGCCGGTGATACGTGAACCCCTGGATGAACGTCTTGACGAAGCCGACCTCGGAGCCGACGGCGCGCGCCGCCAGCTCGGTGTCGGCGATGAGGAACGTGCCGCGATCGGCGTCGATCACGTCGTTGCGGCTGTCGCGGATCACGGTCCCGGAAAACTTGGACAGCCGCACCTGGGGAAAGATGCGGTCGATGAGCGGCTTCTCGGCGTCGGTGAAGCGCTCGTTGAACAGGCGCGTGTGCTCGTACGAGTAGCGTCCCGCCACGGTGTACCGCGCGCCGAGCCGCAGGCCCGCCTCCGCGCGCGCCTCGCGCGTGATGAAGTTGAAGCTCGATCGGATCGCCTGATCGAGGATGCCGGTGAAGAGCACGTCGGTGCGGGTGGCGAAGGCCCGCGGCTCGCGGTAGGTGGCCAGCACGCGGTACTCGTTGAACCCGTAGCTCCCCTCGAACGCGCGATCGTCGAGGGGGTCCCGGTCCGAGACGATGGTGTCGCGCGCGCGGAGGCTGACGCGCGTGAAGAGGTTCACCGCCCGGTTCTTCCCGCCCAGGTTGCGGCGGCCGACCTGGAAGAAGCCGCGCGGCGCCAGCTCGAAGCGCTCCTCCGCCCGGCCCCTTTCGCCGGTCGGCCGGAGGCGCAGGCCGCCCTCCACGCCGCCCCCGTAGTCGATGGTCGTCGGCGGCGCCTCCTCCACCTGCACCAGCACGTCGCGGCGCTGCTGACCGCCCTGCCGCAGCTCCTCGATGACGACGCGCCGGAAGAGGCCCAGCGCGGCCAGCCGCTGCTGGCTCTCGATGCGCGCCGAGAAGCCGAGCGGCTCGCCCGGCCGGAGCAGCAGCTCGCGTTCGATGGTTTCGGTGCTCGTCCGCTGGTTTCCGACGATGATCACGTCGTCGACGATGACCTGCAGGCCTTCGACGATGTCGAAGCGGACGTCGGCGCGCGTGCCGCCGTCGGCGAGGCCGACGATCGGATCGACCATCACGTTCTCGTAGCCGCGGTTGCGGTACTCCAGATCGATGCGGTCGCGCGCCGTCACGATGTCGGCCTCCGAGTACGGCCGGCCGGGCGCCGTCGTCATCAGCTCGTGCAGCTGGGCGTCGGGGAGCACCTGGTTGCCCTCGAACGCGATCGACGCGACGATGGTCCGGGGGCCCTCGGCCACGTTGAAGCGCACCGCGACCGTGCGGTCGGTCGCGCCCGCCGGCTCGAGCTCGGTCACCGCAATCTGCGCCGTGGTCCGGGTGAAGCCGCGCGCGCGGTACGCGTCGCGGATCGCCGTGGCGGCGGCGCTGGCGGCGGCCTCGACGTACGGCTGGCCGCGCTCGATCGGCACGAGCCGCTCCAGATCGGCGAGCGGCACGGCCGTGGTGCCGGCGATGGCCACCGCGTCGATCACGTAGCGCGGCCCCCGCCCCACGGTGAAGGTGATGGTCAGCGTCCCTTCCGCCTCGGCGCGGGCGTACTGGACGTCGGCGTCGCGATAGCCGCGTGCCTGCAGGTACTCTTCGATCGCGACGCTCGCGTCCTCGAGCAGATCCTCGTCGGCGGATCCCTCGGCGCGCACCGGCACGAGCCGATCGCGCTCCGCCTCGGACAGCGGGTCGCCGGCGAACGCCACCGTCACGAGCGGACCCCGGTCGATGGTCACGCGCACGGTCGCGGTGCCGTCGGGCTCGAACGTCGGCGTGTGCAGCGCCCGCGCCTCGTAGAAGCCGCGCGCGCGCAGGGCCGCCACGTACCGGTCGAGCGCCTCGGCAATGGCGGCCGTGTCGTACGGGTCGCCGGCGCCGATGCCGACGTCGCCCGGCGCCACGCGGCGGTCGCCGGCGTCGATCTCGTCGACCTCGACCCGGCCGATGGTCGCCCGCGCGCCCGCGGCGATCTCGAAGACCATCGTCGCGCGATCGGGCGCATGGGTCTCTTCGATGCGCGGCGTGATGCGCGCCGCCGGGTACCCGCGCTCGGCGTAGAGACTCTGCAGCGCCCCCGTCACCTCGCTCAGGCGCGTGGCCGGCGGCGCCGGGCCGAATCGCTCGGTGACGACGCGCCGGACCTCGCCCACCGACAACCCGATCACGCCGCGGAACTCGATCCGGTCGACCGGGTGCAGCGGAAACAGCACGTAGCGGAGCCGGATGCCGCCGGGGGCGGGCTCCCGCAGCACCTGGACATCCTCGAAGCGGTTGAGGCTCGTCAGATGCGACAGCGTTTCGCGCACCTCCTGCATGGAGAGCCGCTCGCCGGGGGTCGTCTCGATCAGGCGGGTGAGGAACCGGTCGTCGACCACGCGGCCCTCCTGCTCGATCCGGACGTCGGCAATCACATCGCTCGCCGCGGGGGCCGTCTGCGCGAGGGCCGCGCTCGCGCCGAGGACGTTGCAGAGGCACCACGCAAGACTCGACCAGCGGCGAAGCCTGCCGACCATCAGAACGCGTGTCGCACTCGCACGTCCAGGGCGTAGGTCCGATCCTCGTTGCGGGAGAGAATCCACGAGAACCGATCGGTCTGATCGTACTCCAGCAGGATGATCTGATCGCGCGTGGCGGACGAGAGGCTGCGCGAGTACGTGAGATAGATGCGCTCCGAGAGGCGCTTGCCGATCGTCAGCCGCGCCGCCGGGTCCAGCCGCGACGACTGGGCGTTGGGATCGACGAGCGACGGCGTCAGCTGGAACGTGTCGACGCCGAAGGTCTGCTCGACGACGCGCCCGACCTCGGAGGAGAAGGCGCCGGTCAGCGCCCGCGTCGCGCGCTCGCGCAGCAGCTGCTGCTGCGGCGTGATCGCCGTGCTGTACTGGCGGAACTCGACGTCCTGGCCGGGCGCGACGTCGCCGAACAGGAGGCTCAGCACCTCCACCTCGGGCAGCGGCGGATCCGCCTCGAACGTCGGCGTCAGCCGGTCGAGCGTGCCGGCCGCCAGCGCGCGGATCCGGTACGTCTGCCCCGGGACGCGCACGCGCGTTTCGGTCTCGATGTCGAAGAACGGCTGGATGCGCGTCGGGTTGTTGAAGTCGATCGTCCCGCGCGTGATCTGATAGCGGCGCCCCTCGAACATGAACTCGCCGCGGTCGACCTCGGCGCGGCCGACGAGCAGCGGGCGGTCGAACGTGCCGCGCAGCTGCAGGTCGGCGTTGGCGAAGACGCGCGCGGCGCTGTTGCGAATCTCCAGCGTCGACGGCGCGACGATCCGGACGTCGTAGCGCAGCGGCAGCCGCGACCGGGCCAGCGGCGCCCCGCTCCCCACGATGCCGTTCGCCGTCAGATCGAACAGGCCCCCATCGTCGTTGAACGGACGCGTATAGACGGCGTTGCGCACGGCGACGGCGCCCGACAGCGTCGGCGCGTCAATCGCCCCCTGCACGGTGAGCTCCGCGTCGACCACCGACCGCATCCCCTCGGGGAACCGCAGCCGCATGCCCTCGCCCGCCAGCGTCACGTCGATGCGCGCGGGACGGTAGCGCTCGACCTCGAGGCGGCCGCCGAAGCGCACGAGCCCGCCGCCGAGCCGGGCCGTCACCTCGTCGAGCCGGACGCTCCGCGTGTCGAACCGCACCGGACCCGAGATGTTCTCGAGCGCGTGCGGCAGATCGAAATGCCGGATGCGCCCGTTCTCGACGGTCATGGTCCCGATCACGATCGGATCGCGCATCGGCCCTTCGAGCCGCGCCTCGAGCGAGGCCCGGCCGGAGCTGCGCACGTTCGGCGCGACGCCCTGGAGCAGGCCGAGGCCCGCGTCGCCCGTGACGCGCAGGGCGATCCGCTCCTCGTGCAGGTCGACGTCGCCCGCGATGTCGAGCTGCGTCTCCTCGCCGACGAGCCGCATCTCGTCGACGCGCAGCGTGTGGCGGTCGAGCGCCAGCCGGATGGCCGCGGCGTTGCGCAGGCGGTAGTCGAACAGCCGCAGGTCCAGGCGATCGACCGTCGCGTCGACGACGAGCGCGTCGACGTCGGCCAGCTGGCCGACGACGCGGACGGTGCCGCCGGCGATCGCCGTGGTGTAGGGCGACAGCTCGGGGTTGAAGGCGCGGAGGTACGGGTCGAGCGACGTGTCCGCCACGCCGAACGTCAGATCGGCCTCCATCCCCGGCGTCAGCGCCACGCGGCCGAAGCCCGACACGGCCAGCCGCGGCGACGCGGCCTCGAGCTTCACCGTCATCATGTCCTGGTTGACGTTCAGCTCGGCCGCCACCTGGCCCACTCCCTCGTCGCCCACGAAGAGGTCGCTCACCGCCAGCCGCACGTCGTACCGCGGACGCGCGAACGTGGCGCTGCCGCCGACGGTGAAGTCGACGCGACCGGTCAGCGGCGGCAGCGCGTCGGTGCGCGTCAGCGCCAGGCGCTCGACGGGCACGCCGCGGCCGACGAGATTGAAGGAGTAGGTCCCATCGAGCCCGACGTACGCGGCGCCGGCGGCGCGGCCGCCGGCCTTCGCGATCTGGAGCGAGTCGAGCCGCACGCCGTCGCCCTCGAGGCGCACGGCCGCCGAGGCCGTCTCGAACGACTCGCCGTACGCGACGCCGTCGGCGATCGTCATCTGCCCGAAGCCGAACGGCCCGCGGTAGGGTCCGTAGACGTGGAACTCGCCGGAGAACGTGCCGTCGACGTCGTACTCGTCGAGCCCGAACGCGTGGCGCAGGTCGGCGAGCGGCCGCCGCACGACGCGGATGCGCGCGTTCATCTCCTCGCCGCCGTCGCGCCGCGGGAAGCCGAGGGAGAAGCGGCCGTCCACGCGCATCTCCGAGCCGCCCGCCCGCACCACGACGCTCGCCACGTCGGCGTAGGCGTTCTCGATCGTCGCCCGGCCGGTGACGGCGCCCCAGACGACGTCGAACGCGCGGATGCGGTCGCCGACGAAGGTTCCCTCGATGCGCGGCTGCCGGATGCTGTTCACCATCACGCCGTCGAAGGTGCCGAAGCCGCCGATGTCGATGACGCGCGTGCGCGACCCGAACGCCGTCAGCACCCCCGCGAAGAGCCGGTCGCTCTCCTGCCAGTCCGCGCTCGTCACGTGAAACGCGATGCGCGAGCGAGCGCCGTAGGCCGTCCGCCCCTCGAAGCCGACGTAGGTGTCCGCCGTGGCGACGCGGCTCGCCGCGAAGTCGATCCACTCGGGTCCGTAGGCATAGACGACCTCGGCACGAATGGGCACCGGCTCGCGCGGCAGGTGATCGCTGAACCGCCGCGGTGCGGCGGCGCGAACGGCCGCCGCCTGCCTCTGCGCCGTCGTCAGCTCGCGTCCGATGGTCGCGGTGCCGTCCGGCGGCTCCACGCGCATCGCGCCGTCGCCGCGGCGGTCCGCGAAGCGCCCGAGCGGCCACTCGAGAAGATTCCGCCCGCTGGCGCGGCCCGCGAGCCGGATGCCGTCGAGCGCCAGGACGTCGCCGAGTCTCGTCACGTCGGCGTCCTCGTACTCGACGTCGAAACGCGCCACCGCCGGCACCCCGCGCTGCCCGAGCGGCGCCATCCGATAGGTGAAGCGGGAGCGGCCCCCGTAGGCGTCCGCCGACGCGTCGGTCACCTCGAACCGCTCCGGCACCCAGAGGAGGGCGCCGCGGAGGTTCGGGAACACCTGCGCATTGACGGCCAGCGCGGGACTGCTGAAGGTTCCCTTGAGCTCGCGACCGGTGCGCGCCCGCCCGCCGATCACCTCGCGATACAGCCGGAACGTCCCCGTGAAGTCGCCCTGGCCACCCAGCGTGAAGTCGTCGTCGGCGAAGAAGATCTCCCGCATGCGCGGAAAGTCGACGCGGGAACGCAGGCGGTAGGTCTGATTCGGCCAACTCGTCAGGTCCACCTCGCCGGTCAGCGACGTCTGGGCGCCGTCGGTCGCGAGCTCGATCCGCTCGAGCACGACGCGGCCGCCGTCGATCCGGAACGACGTGCTCACGTCGGCGCGCATCGGCACGTAGTGCTGGATGGCGACCGTGCCGTTCCAGAACCTGGCCTGCCCGCGGTACTCCGAGGCGGGGCGCGCCACCTCCACGTCGAGGTTGCGCGCCACCACGCCCCACGGCGTGCCGTGGTCGACGTAGGTGAACTCGCCGCGATGCGCCCGCACCCACTCCAGCGTCGTCGTCCACGACCCCGGCTCGCGCCGCTCGCGCGTGACCCGCGGAAAGTTGTGTCGGCCGTCGGGAAACGTCTCGACGTACATCCGCCAGTCGGTCATCTCGATGGCGTCGAACACGACCCGCCGGTCGACCAGCGTGCTCCAGGGCATCGATACCGTGATCCGGCGCGCGATCAGGAACGGCCGCGACTCGGGGGTGAGCCCCTCGATCACGAGATCTTCGAAGACGAACTGGCCGCGGAGCAGGTGCACCGACATCCGCCCGATGTGCATCGGGCGGCGCATGAACTGCGAGGCCGCCGCCTCGGCGTGGCGCTTCAGGGTCGGGCCGAGATCCACGGTCAGCGTGGTGACGAATGTCACGGCGATGATGACGGCGCACGTCACCACCACGCGGCGCGCGAACCGCCGCGTCGTCTGTGTCACCGGATGGCTGAAGATCGTGTACGCCACTTACTCGACCACCACGAGCACCGTGTTCGCTTCGACCGAGGCGCCCTCGACCACCCGCACCTCCCGGACGGTGCCGGCGCGCGAAGCCCGGAGCTCGTTCTCCATTTTCATCGCTTCCACGACCACGAGACCCTGCCGGGCGCCGACCGCCTCCCCGGGCTTCACGAGCACCTTCACCACCCGACCGGGCATCGGCGCGGCGACCACCTGCGGCCCCGTCGTGGCGTCTCCCGCCGGCTCGGCCCGGCGGCGCCCGCCCCGCCGTCCGCCGACAGCGACGGGAACCGCGCGGCCGTTCACGTAGACCGTGAGCGCCCCGGCGGCGCGCTCGAGCACGCCGACGTCGTAGCTGCGTCCGCCGCCATGCCCGGCACCAGCCGGGCCGACCAGCAGCGACCACGCGAGCTGGCCGATCCGGACCGCGTCGACGGTCAGCGGGCGGCCGTCGACGGTCACATCGTAGCCCTGCCCCGCGCGCGCGACGCGGACGGATCGGCTGCGCGACGCGGCCTCGATCTCGACGGTCACCCGCGCAGCCCCTCGCGCCGCGCCTGGTGCTTCCAGCCGACGCCAGGCCGGCGCAGAAGGGACGCGGCGTCCGTCGCGGAGCCTCGCGGGACGTGCTGCCAGAGGTCCGCGTACGTGGTGTCCGGCTCGAGCCGGGCGCGCGCGTCCCGGCGCATCAGATGCAGTGCCGCGGCGACCGCTGCGATCTCCTGGTCGTCCTCGTCAGGCTCCGAAAAGGGCTTGCCCTGCCGCTGTTGCAAGAGCTCGTCCAGCGTGGCCGTGTGAAATGCTCCCTGTTGGAATGACGGCTGCGCGAGGAGCCACCGGAAGAAGGGGACCGTCGTACGGATCCCCCGGATGTCGTACTCGCGCAGCGCCCGCTGCATCCGCGCAATCGCCTGCGGTCGATCGGTGCCCCACGCCGAGAGCTTGGAGATGAGCGGGTCGTAATAGATGGGCACCTCGCCGCCGGCCTCTGCGCCGCTGTCGTCGCGCACGAACGGGCCGCCGGGCGCGGTCAGCCCGGCAATCCGTCCCGGCGACGGCATGAAGGCCGCGTCGGGGTCCTCCGCATAGATCCGGCACTCGATGGCATGCCCGCGCGGCGTCAGCAGCGCCGCCGGGTCGAGATCGAGCCGTTCGCCGCGGGCGATGCGAATCTGCCACGCGACCAGGTCGACGCCGGTCACCAGTTCGGTGATCGGGTGCTCGACCTGGAGCCGCGTGTTCATCTCCAGGAAGTAGAACTGCCCCTCCTCGTCGAGCAGGCACTCGATCGTCCCGGCGCCCGTGTAGCCGACCGCACGGGCCACGTCCGCCGCCGCGCCGGTGATCCGGTCGCGGAGGCCGGAGGAGACGACCGGCGACGGGGTCTCCTCGACGACCTTCTGGTGCCGCCGCTGGATCGAGCACTCGCGCTCGACGAACGGCAGCACCGTCCCATGCTCGTCGCCGAGCAGCTGCACCTCGATGTGCCGCGGCCGGACGAGCCGCCGCTCCAGATAGATGGCCGCGTCGCCGAAGGCCGATCCGGCTTCCGACCGCGCCGCCCGGATCGCGCTCGCCAGCTCGTCGGGCCCGGCGACCGTGCGCATCCCCTTGCCGCCGCCTCCGGCGACCGCCTTGATGAGGACCGGATACCCGATCCGCTCCGCTTCGACGGCGATCACGGACTCCGGCGCGGCGGGGTCGAACCGACGATCGGTACCCGGCACGACCGGCACGCCGGCGGCGGCGGCGGCCTCGCGCGCGGCCGTCTTGCTCCCCATCAGCGCGATCACGTCCGGGGTCGGCCCGATGAAGGTCAGCCCGGCGTCGCGGCAGGCGGCCGCGAACGCCTCGTTCTCGGCGAGGAAGCCGTAGCCTGGATGCACGGCATCGGCGCCGCTGGCGCGCGCCGCCGCGATCAACCGTCCGATGTGCAGGTAGCTGTCGACGGGCGGGTTCGGGCCGATCGCGTATGCCTCATCGGCGAGCCGCACGTGCCGTGACACGCGGTCGCACTCGGAATACACCGCCACGGAGGCGAGCCCCAAGTCTCGACACGCCCGGATCACCCGCACGGCGATCTCGCCGCGGTTGGCGACTAGAATTTTCCGCAAAACCTGATGATTCTAGCACTTAGGGGTGGCTCGGCAGCCGGGCGGTCGGCGATGGGCCACTCCGGCGACCCGGCCGCCCGGCGACCGAGCTGCCCCGGCTCCCCGGCGACCCCGCTACCGAATGACGCCCTTGCGGACCGCGTAGAGGACGATCTCCGCGGCGCTGTGCAGATCGAGTTTTTTTATGATCCGCGCGCGGTGGGTCTCGACCGTGCTCGGACTGATGGAGAGGATCGCCGCGATCTCCTTGTTGGCCTTCCCCTCGGCAATGAGCTGGAAGATCTCACGCTCGCGCTCCGACAGCGACTCGTAGCGGTCGGAGATCCCCTTGTCGGCGAGCTGCCGGACGTAGTCGTCGAGCATCACGCGCGCCACGGCGGGACTGAAGAACGACTTCCCCATCGAGACGGCGCTCACGGCCTGAATCAGATCGACGTCGGCCGAGTCCTTGAGCAGGTACCCGGTGGCGCCGGCCTGCAGGATCTGGTTCACGTAGGCCTCGTCCGAGTGCATGGTCAGAGTGAGCACGCGGGTCGCGGGGGACCTTTTGACGATCTGGCGGGTCGCCTCGATGCCGTTGAGCAGCGGCATGGCGATGTCGATGACCGCGACGTCCGGCTTGAACTCCTCGGCCTGGCGCACGGCATCACGGCCGTCGCCGGCCTCGGCGACGACTTCCCACTCCTGGCGCTCCTCGAGCACCTTGCGCAGGCCCTGGCGCACCACCGTGTGGTCGTCGGCGAGCAGAATGCGTAGCTTGGCCATGCTTGGTCACCCCGTGAGCTTCTGCGCCGCCACGGGCGGCTCGGCCGGCGGGGCCGGCAGCCTGACGACGACGCGTGTGCCCCCCTCGTGCCGGTTCTCGATGTCGAACGTGCCCGAGAGCGCCTGCGCGCGCTCGCGCATGCCAATGACGCCCAGGCCCCGCGGAACGTCCACAGGACGAACCACGGGAGCAATGATACCGTGGCCGTCGTCTTCGACCGTGAGATGCAGGAATCCCTCGCGCCGGATGAGCGACACGGTGCAGGATGACGCGCCGCTGTGGCGGGCCACGTTGGTGAGCGCCTCCTGCACGATCCGGTAGACGCAGACCTCGAGCTCGGTCGGCAGCCGTTCGTCCATGCGCTCGTGCGTGAGCTGGGCACGGATGCCGGTGCGCCTCGCGAAGCTGCGCAGGTACGCGCGCAGCGCTTCGGGGAGGCCGAAGTCGTCGAGCATCGAGGGATGGAGCAGCTGCGAAAGGTCGCGGACGTTCTGCAGCGTCGTCTCGGCAATCGCGCGCGCCTCCTCGAGCGAGGCGCGGGCACGCGAGTCGGCCTCGACGCCCCGCTGCGCGACGCCCATTTCCATCTTGATGGCCGTGAGGGCCTGGCCGACGGCGTCGTGCAGCTCGCGGGCGAGGCTGCGCCGCTCTTCTTCCTGCGCGCTGACCAGCCGCGCGGAGAGCCGCTCGAGGTCGCGGCGGTTCTGCTGCTCGGCGAAGCGCTGCCGCTCGATCTGCCGTTCCAGCCGCCCGACGTGCCGCGAGGCGACGAACGCGACGATGAGGCCGGCGAACACCGCGAGGCCGGCGAGCGACAGCACGCGGCGCAGCGTGTTCGCGTACAGCATCGAGGCCTCGCCCTCGGCCCGCTCCCGCGACGCCTCCTGCAGCGCCGACAGCAGATCGACGATTTCGAGAATGGAATTGCGCGCGGGGACCACGCGCTGCCGCAGCAGGGCGGCCGCCTCCACAGGCGTCCGGGGCGCGTCGGGCAGGAAGATGATCTCGCGCGACTGCCAGTACTTCTCGAGCTCGACTTCGAGCCGCTCCCACTGCTCCCGCTCGGCGGGCGAGGCGACCATCGACAGATAGCCCGGCAGCATCCGCTCGACGTTGGCCCGCAGCGCGTCCAGCTCGCCCCGGTAGTACTCGCGGGAGGCGGTGTCAATCAGCGCGTCGCGCAGGTAGATCGAGCCGAGCATGACGCTCGTGCGAATCGTCGTGAGCATTTGGTCGCCGCGGTACGCGGCGTCGTGGACGGCGTCGACGCGTCGCTCGACGTCGCGGAGGCTCCGCACGAGCTCATAGCCGGACACGAGCCAGAGCCCGAAGACGACCGTGAACCCGGCAATGAGCGCGCCACGGATCGTCGACATGGCGCGGACGCGGCGTGACGTGGGCGGCAGTGGCGGCTCCCGCCGCTCATGGTAGAAGGCGCCGGCCGGTGGCGTCCAGCTTGGCTGCGTTTTTCTGTGAAACACCCAGCCTCACTGTACGGGACGAGGTACGCGCGGGGTATCGGGTCGAGACGGGATGCAGGAGCGCAGCCGAGCCGGAAACCGGACCCGCCGCTACCGGAGGCGCGGCAGACGGTAGACCTTTGCCGCGTCGAGATCGAACAGGTGCTCCGCGCCGGGCTGCGTCGCAATCCATCGCGCCACCACCACGCCAACGTCCGGCCGCACGACGACGTAGAGGTCGTCGCGGCGTCGGTAGGCATCGAGAGCGCCGGGCACCAGATCCGCGATCGCCCGGCGCAGCGGATAGACGTGTGCGGGCTGATAGCCGCTGTAGCCGTTGAGCGTGCGGTAGCCGCCCAGGACGGCGCGGTACTGCGGCACCGCGTTCTGATACCCCTCATCCCACGGGAGGTCGAGCACGGTCGCGCCGTCCGGGATCGTCCCGCGCCGCATCGGACGCGGCGCCTCCATCGTGCCGTCGAAGAACGACCCTTCGGCGACGATCGCGAGCGCCAGCGCCAGCGTGACGGCGCGCGCGCGGCCGGGCGCACGGGCGAGGAGCGCCGCCGCGCCGAACCCCACGAGCAGCGCGAGGCACAGCAGCGCGGGAAACCACGCGCGCGCCGGCACCCGGATGCTCGTGACGCCGGGCAGCTCGAGGAGCAGCCGGTACGGCCCGAAGGCGAGCGCGCGCCAGGGCGTCGACCACTCGGGCTCGGGGCCGAGCGCCGTCAGCCACAGGATCGCGACGAGCGCCGCCAGGCCGATCACGACGTTGCGCTCCGTCCACGCGCGGCGGAACGAGGCGCTGAGCAGCACCGCCCCGAGGAGCGCCAGCGCGGCCACGGTGAACAGCCCGTACGGCCTGAACGGCGGCAGCGGCAGCGGACCGATGTGCCAGCCCCACGGCCCCGTCCAGACCCGCGCGAGCACGATCGCCGTGAGGACGACGAAGGCGCGACCCAGGCGCCGCGACCAGCGCGATGTGGGATGAATCGGCGCACGGAGGGCTCGCGCCACGGGCACCACCGCCAGGAGCGCGAGCGCGGCCGCGGCGAATCCCGGGAAGAGCGCGCCCTCCTCGAAGTCGTGCGGCAGGAGGTCCCGCCAGGCGAGCGCGCGATGGTACATGCCGAGCAGACCGGCCATGTCGGCGCTGAAGCTCTGGATCTCGCCGTACTCGCGCGTGAAGCCGTACGCCGCCTGCCGCACCCGGTAGCCTGCGAGCAGCGGTACGAGCGGCAGCGTGGCGAGGGCCGCGGCCGCGGCCGGCCCGACGAGCCGCCGCCATTCGCGCGGCCTGACGAACCACGCGCACCAGAGCGCCACCGTCAGCGGCACGAAGACCAGCAGCGCCGAGTTGGCGAGCACCGCGGCGAACCAGCCGGCGCCGAAGCCGAGGAGCGCGGCCCGCCGGCCCGTGCGCAGGTACCGATGCAGCCAGAGCAGCGCGACGGGCATGCCGAACGACGTCATGTGCTGCAGGTGCGACAGGTGCACCTGCTGGTAGGGCGCGAACGCGTAGGCCAGGCCCGCGACGAGCGCGGCCCGCATCACCACGTCCGGCGGCAGCCGCGCGCCGCCGACGTCGTGGTGCGCGAGCAGCTCGCGCGCGAGCGCGAAGGCGGCGGCCGTGTTGAGCGGCATCGCCGCAAGGAACGCGACGTTGTAGGCGAGGACCGGGTTCCCGGTGAGCCAGATGACCGGCGACGCCACCGGATAGGTCAGCAGCAGGTGCTCGGTGAAGGCGGTGACGCCGGTCAGCGGCGCGTACGACGGAAAGTTCCACCACGCCTCGGTCAGCGGCCACTGGCGGGCGTTCCAGCCGAGGATCGCCGCGTTCAGCAGCGGATCCCCGAGGTCCGAGTAGAGATGGGTCCCGAGATCCGGCAGCAGGTTCCGAAAGAGCAGCGCCGTGATCCCCGCGGAGATCAGGAGCGCGCCCCACATCAGAGCGGGATGTTGCCGTGCTTCTTCGGCGGATTGCGGTCCCGCTTGGTGTCGAGCCCGGCGAGCGCGCCGATGAGCTTCGCCCGCGTCTGCCGCGGCTGGATCACCTCGTCGATGAACCCGCGCCGCGCCGCCACGTACGGGTTGGCGAACTTCTCCCGGTACTCGGCGACCTTCGCCGCGCGCGCGGCCGCCGCATCGGCTGCCGCCTCGAGCTCCCGGCGGTACAGGATGTTGACGGCGCCCTCCGCGCCCATCACCGCAATCTCCGCCGTCGGCCACGCGTAGTTGACGTCGGTGCGGATGTGCTTGCTCGACATCACGCAGTACGCGCCGCCGTACGCCTTTCGCGTGATGACCGTCAGCTTCGGCACGGTCGCCTCCGCGAAGGCAAACAGGAGCTTGGCGCCCTGGCGGATGATCCCGCCGTACTCCTGCACGGTGCCGGGCAGGAATCCGGGCACGTCCTCGAACGTCACGAGCGGGATGTTGAAGGCGTCGCAGAAGCGCACGAATCGCGCGCCCTTGACCGAGGCATCGATGTCGAGCGTACCGGCCAGGTGCGCCGGCTGGTTGGCGACCACGCCGACGGGCCGGCCGCCGAGCCGCGCGAACCCCACCAGGAGGTTCTTCGCGAAATGCTCGTGCACCTCGAGCAGATACCCCTCGTCGACGACCGCGCGCACCACCTCGGCCATGTCGTAGGCCTGCTGCGGGTTCTCGGGCACGATTGCGTCGAGCGCGGCATCGGCGCGGTCGATCGGGTCGGTGCACTCCACGCGCGGCGGGTCGTCCAGGTTGTTGTTCGGCATGAACGACAGCAGCTCGCGGATGAGCAGCAGGCACTCCTGGTCGTTGTCGACGGCGAAGTGCGCCACCCCGCTCCGCTCGTTGTGCGTCATCGCGCCGCCGAGCTCCTCCTTGGTCACCTGCTCGTGCGTGACCGTGCGGATCACCTCCGGACCCGTGACGAACATGTAGCTCGTCTCCTTCACCATGACCGTGAAGTCGGTGATGGCGGGCGAGTAGACCGCGCCCCCGGCGCACGGCCCCATGATCGCGGAGATCTGCGGCACCACCCCGGAGGCCAGCGTGTTGCGCAGGAAGATGTCGGCGTAGCCGCCGAGCGACAGCACGCCCTCCTGGATGCGCGCGCCGCCGGAGTCGTTCAGCCCGACGACCGGCGCGCCCATCTTCATCGCCAGGTCCATGATCTTGACGATCTTGGCGGCGTTGGTCTCCGAGAGCGACCCGCCGAAGACGGTGAAGTCCTGCGCGAACGCGTAGGCGAGGCGGCCGTTGATCCGGCCGTGGCCGCAGACGACCCCGTCGCCGGGCACGACCTGATCGGCCATGCCGAAATCGCGGCAGCGGTGCGTGACGAACTTGTCGACTTCCTCGAAGCTGCCCGGATCGAAGAGCAGGTCGATCCGCTCGCGGGCGGTGAGCTTGCCGGCCTCCCGCTGCCGCCGGAGCCGGTCCTCGCCCCCGCCCAGCTCGGCGCGCCGCTCCAGGTCGTCGAGAATCTTTCTCGAATCCATGGATTTACGAATTTACGGACTTACGAATTTCCACGACACGTCCTGCAATTCGTAGATTCGTCAATTCGTAAACGACACGTCACACCCGCGCGGCCTGGGCCTTCTCCCAATCCTTCAGGAACCGCTCGAGCCCGATGTCGGTGAGCGGATGCTTGAAGCACTGCTCGATGACGGCGGCCGGCGCGGTGACCACGTCGGCGCCCATCCGCGCCGCCTCGACCACGTGGATCGGGCTGCGGACGCTGGCGACGAGCACCTCGGTCGCGAAGTCGGCGTTCTCGAAGATGTCGACGATTTCCCGCACCAGGTGCATCCCGGTCGTGCCGACGTCGTCGAGCCGGCCGACGAAGGGGCTCACGTACGCCGCGCCGACCTTGGCGGCCAGCCACGCCTGCGTCGGCGAGAAGATCAGCGTGACGTTCACGCGGTGCCCCTCCGACGAGAGCGTCCTGCACGCCTTGACGCCCTCCTTCGTGAACGGCACCTTGACGACGACGTGTTCGTCGATCGCCGCGAGGTCGCGCCCCTCGCGCACCATGCCCGCCGCGTCGGTGGCCACCACCTCGGCGCTGACCGGGCCGCGCACGGTCTGGCAGATCCGCTTCAGGATCTGGCGATAGTCGCCGGCCTCCTTGGCGAGCAGCGACGGGTTGGTGGTCACCCCGTCGAGAATGCCGAGCTGGGCGAGCGCCTCGACCTCTCTCAGGTTGCCCGTATCGACGAAGAGCTTCATCGACCTCTCCTGCGGCCCGCTGCCGGCTACCGGGTACCGGCTGCCAGCTAGCGTGCCGTCTCCTCCACTGGCGCCGACGCCACGCTCACGTTCGGCAGCGGCAGCCGGGAGTCGACGGCCACGACGGAGTAGACGTAGCGCGCCCCCGGCCGCACGTCGGCATCGCGGTAGCGCGCCTCGGCGATCGGCGTGCTGGTGAGCTGACGCAGTGTCGCATCGCCCGGCTCGCGGCGCAAGACCAGATAGCCGCCGAGATCGAGCTCCGCGTTCGGCTCCCAGATGAGACTGATGCCGCCCTCCGACGGCACGGCGGCCAGCCCCGCCGGGGCGGCGGGCGGCTCGACGTCCACCGCCGTCACGCACACGGGCGGCGAGGGGGCGCTGAGCACGGTTCCGCGCTGCGCCCGCACGACGTAGCACTGCTCGCGTTCGAAGAGCACCGCATCGGTTATCGCCGTGGTGGCGAGCGGTGCGGGATTGAGCGCCCGCGGCACCAGCGTCGTGTTCGGCGGCATCGTCGTGGGCGTCGGCAGCTCGAACGGATCCGGCGCCATCTCGCGGTAGACGTTGTAGGTCGTCGGACCGGGCGGGACGGACGTGTCGGGCAGGGTGACGGCGGCGGCCACGGCAATCGGGAGCGGCGCCGGCACGAACGGCAGCGGTTCGGCCGGCAGTCCGCGGTCGAGCAGGAACCCGAGCAGCCCGCCCGACGGCTGCCAGCTCAGCGACAGCGTCCTGCCGGCATAGCTGGCGCGCGGATCGGTGGGCGGATCGGGGAGCGACGTCAGCACCATCTCGGCCTGCGCGCCGGGCGGCCCCGGCCGGCCGCGGCGGCTGTACGGAATCGCCAGGTAGAAGCGGCGCATGATCGTGGGGAGGATGACACCGGGCAGCGGCGCAGCCAGCTCCGGCCGCCGCGGATCGACGTAGACCGGCCCCTGCTCGAATTCGTCGGGCGTCAGCACGTCGCGGACGGTGATCGACGTGCCGGGCATGGCGGTTGGCGCGAGCGTGGCCGCCACCTCCGGCGTGGGCGCCCGATAGTCGAGCGGCACCGGCGGAATCTCGACGGTCGCCAGGCGCGTGCCGAGCTCGGTCCATCGCAAGCGCTGCGGCGCGACGCGGCCCGTATAGCCGTACACCTCGATCCGGCCGATGTCGACCGGAACGGACATGTCGATGTTGGTGGGCGGCACCCGCAGCGTCACGTACACGTCGTTGCCGAGGCGCACCGCGCTGATGGTCTCGACCGGTGCGGGGATGCGGAGCGGCGGGGGAATGGGCACCCCCTTCTTCCCGCACGCGGCGCCCGCCGCCACGGCCACGAGCAGGCAGACGGCCGTGGTCCGGCCGGGCGGCGCAGCGACGCCCCCGGTCATGTCTCCTCGGCCGGCAGCGCGACGCGCTTGCCGATCTCGGGCGACTTGAACCGCCGCGGGTCGATCCCGTGGCCGCGGACCTTGTAGTTGAGGATGCGCTCGGTCGTGTCGAGCAGGCGGGCCGCCTTGGCGCGGTTGCCGCGGGTCGTCTTGAGCGCGTCCTGGATCAGGTCGCGCTCGTAGGCGGCCACGGCGTCCTTGAGCGAGACGCGCGTGACGGTGCCCGACGCGTCGGCCGTCTGCAGCGACGGCGGCAGGTGATGCCCGTGGATCACGGCGCCGTCGCACACCAGAATGGCGCGCTCGAGCACGTTCTCCAGCTCGCGGACGTTGCCCGGCCAGTGATACGCCATCAGCATGTCGATGGCGGGCGTCGAGATGCGTTTGATCACCTTGCCGTGCTCCCGCGAGAACTTCTCGAGAAAGTGGTCGGCCAGCAGCAGCAAATCGGCCTTCCGCTCCCGCAGCGACGGCACGAAGATGGTGAAGACGTTGAGGCGATAGTAGAGGTCTTCGCGAAACTTCCCCTCCCCGATCGCCTTCTCCATGTCCTTGTTGGTGGCGGCGATCAGCCGCACGTTCACGCGGACCGTATCGGTGCCGCCCAGCCGCTCGAACTCGCGCTCCTGGAGCACCCGCAGCAGCTTCACCTGCGTGCTCAGGTTGATGTCGCCGATCTCGTCGAGGAAGAGCGTTCCGCCCTCGGCCATCTCGAACCGCCCCTTCTTGCGGGCCGTCGCGCCCGTGAAGGCGCCCTTCTCGTAGCCGAAGAGCTCCGATTCAATGAGGGTGTCCGGCAGCGCCGCGCAGCTGACTTTCACGAACGGCTTCTTCGCGCGGAGCGAGTTGTAGTGGATGGCGTGGGCGATGAGCTCCTTCCCCGTTCCCGACTCCCCGCGGATGAGCACGGTCGTGTTCGTCTTGGCGACCTGCGCCACCTGCTCGTACATCAGGCGCGTCGGACCGCTCGTCCCGATGATGTTCGAGAAGTCGTACCGCTCGCGCAGCTCCTGCCGCAGGTGGGTGTTCTCGTCGAGCAGGCGGCGCCGCTCGTCCTCGACCTGCCGCTGCACGTTCAGCGCCTGCCCGATCATCGAGCTGACGATCCCGAAGAACTTGACGCTGCTGTCGAAGTCCCGCTCCGGCTTGAAGCGCAGATCCACGCCGAGGGCCCCGACCGCCGCGCGGTGGAGGACGATCGGCACGCACATGAAGCTCAGCTCCTGGCGCACGGCGTCGCCGCGGCCGGCCGCCCGGTTCAGCAGCGCCGGCTCCTTGCTGACCCGCGGCACCACGATCGGCTTGCCGCTCTCGACGACCTTGCCCGTGATCCCCTCGCCCAACTTGTAGCGCACGGCGCGCGCGCGGTCGTCGAAGCCCTCGGCGGCCTCCACGTGCAGCTCGCCGTCGCGCAGCAGCGTGATCATCCCCCGCACCACCCCATGATGGCGGCCCAGGATGCTGAGCACCCGCTGCATCGACGCTTTCAGGTTGAGCGTCCCCGAGAGCGCCTGGCTGACTTCGAGCAGCGTCGAGAGCCGCCGCGCGTCGCGGGCGGTGGTGGTGGCGTCGGCGGCGAACTTCACGGCAGGCATGGACACCTACACTCGCGGGGCCAGCGCGTGATGTACAACACGTTTTTGTAGTAACAGCGCAGACCGGCGACGAATTTGTCTTGAAAGTTCGCGCGCGGCCTCCGCCATTCTACAGGATCTTCCGGGTGATGCGAGCCCGATGCCACCCACGGGCGCGGCGGACGGCCCCGGCGCGCGCGGGGCGCCGCCCTACAGGATATAGCGCGAGAGGTCGTCGTTCCGGACGATCTCGGCGAGCATGCGGTCGACGTACGCCTCGTCGATGGTGATGGTCTGCCGGCCCAGATCCGGGGCTTCGAACGACACCTCGTCGAGCAGCCGCTCCATCACGGTGTGCAGACGCCGGGCACCGATGTTCTCGTTGGCGTCGTTGACGCGGGCGGCGAAATCGGCGATGCGCTCCACCGCGTCCTGCGTGAACGCCAGGGTCACCTCCTCGGTGCCGATGAGCGCCTGGTACTGCGGGATCAGCGCGTTGCGCGGCTCGGTGAGGATGCGGACGAAGTCGTCGCGCGTGAGGGGCTCCAGCTCCACCCGGATCGGAAAGCGCCCCTGCAGCTCCGGAATGAGGTCCGACGGCTTCGAGACGTGAAACGCGCCGGCGGCGATGAACAGGATGTGGTCGGTCCGCACCATTCCGTGCTTCGTGTTGACGGTCGTCCCCTCGACGATCGGCAGGATGTCGCGCTGCACGCCCTCGCGGCTCACGTCCGGTCCGTGCGCACCGGCCCCCATGGCGTCGCGGCTCGCGATCTTGTCGATCTCGTCGATGAAGACGATCCCGGACTGCTCCACCCGCCGCACCGCCTCGCGGCTCACCGACTCCATGTCGACGAGCCTGGCCTGCTCCTCGGCGACGAGGTGCTCGAGCGCGGCGGGCACCTTGAGCCGGCGCGTCCGGGGGCGGCCCTGGAAGAGGTTGCCCATCATCTCCTTCAGGTTCATGCCGATCTCCTCGACGGAGGTGCCGGCGATCACCTCGAACGACGGCATCGCCGTCTCGCGGACGTCGAGCTCGACCACGCGATCGTCCAGCCGTCCCTCGCGCAGCTGCTCGCGGAAGCGCTCGCGCGTCCGGCTCGCCTGGTCGCGCACCGCCGCCTCCTCGCCCGTCGCTCGACCGTCGCTCGGGACGGCCTGAGCCCGGTCGAACGGCGGCATCGGCGGACGCGACGGCGGCAGCAGCAGGTCGAGCAGCCGCTCCTGGGCCGCGGCGCGCGCCTTCTCACGCACCTCTTCCCCCCGCTCGGCGCGCACCATGTCGACCGCCAGCTCCACCAGGTCGCGCACCATCGACTCCACGTCGCGGCCGACGTAGCCCACTTCCGTGAACTTCGACGCTTCGACCTTGATGAAGGGCGACTGCGCCAGGCGCGCGAGCCGCCGCGCGATCTCCGTCTTGCCGACGCCGGTCGGCCCGATCATCAGGATGTTCTTCGGCGTGACCTCCTCGGCCACCTCCGCCGGCAGCCGCTGCCGGCGGATGCGGTTGCGCAGCGCGATCGCGACGGCGCGCTTGGCCTTCGCCTGGCCGATGACGTACTTGTCCAGCTCGGTGACGATCTGGCGGGGCGTCAGCGCGTCGACGGCCGTCGCCGTGCGTTCGGGAAGGGAAATAGCCATCTCGGTGTCGGGCGCCCGGCGCCAGCCGGACTCAGAGCTCCTCAATCGTGAGGTTCGCGTTCGTGTAGATGCAGATGCCGGCCGCGATCGCCATCGCCTCTTCCGCGATCTGCCGCGCGGTCAGCTGGCTGTGGCGGCTGAGCGCGCGCGCCGCGGCCACCGCGTACGGTCCCCCGGATCCCACCGCCACAATCCCGTCGTCGGGCTCGATGAGGTCGCCCGTGCCCGACAGCAGGAAGACGGACTTGCGGTCGGCGACGATCATCATCGCCTCGAGCCGCCGCAGCGCGCGATCGGTCCGCCAGTCGCGCGCCAGCTCCACCGCCGCGCGCTCGAGATTCCCGCGGTACTGCTCCAGCTTCGACTCGAAGCGCGAGAAGAGCGCGAACGAGTCGGCCGCCGAGCCGGCAAAGCCGGCCAGGATCGACTCGTTGTAGAGCCGCCGGATCTTGCGCGCGCCGTGCTTGACGACGGTGGTGCCGAGCGTTACCTGGCCGTCGCCGGCCAGGCAGGTATGATCGTGGTGACGTACCGCCAGGATCGTCGTGGCATGGGTCACTCCGCCAGTATGCCTCAGGCGACGGCCCGGTGACCTGCAGCGGTGACGTGCGGCCGGCGGAGTGGACAGGCTGACCGGCGCAAGCCCCTGATTCCGGCCTGTTTTCGGGGCGTCGCCGTGGCAAACGCGTTGCTGAGGTGCCTGTTATGCGACCCGTGTTTCTCGCTCTGACCGCGCTCCTCCTGGCCGCTCCCGGCGCGCAGGCCCAGGACGAGGCAGCCCCCGACGCGGCGGTCGCCGTCGCGGCCGTGCACCAGGCGGACGCCGCCCCCGAACCCGTGCGACAGGCCATCCCGCGAGGAAGCCGTCCACAGGGAGACAACCCGCAGACGGGCACCGCCGTGCCGCGCGCGGGTGCCGCACCTGCTCCGCCCCCGCCGCCCCCGGATCCGCCGCGGGCGGTCGGCCGCAGCCGCGGACGGACGATCGTCGTCCGGCCCCCGGTCTATGGCTCCCGGTATCCGCGGTACCCGGCCTACCCGACGTATTACGGGTACGGTGGGTACTACCCTTACGGCTACGGCTCGTTCGGGCTCGGGTTCCTGTACTACGACCCCTATCGCTGGCACCCGGGAGCGCACGCGGCGTACGGGTACGGATCCGGTTACCCGTCCGGGTACGGGTATCAGCAGTCGTTGAGCGTCTTCGACATTGGCGAGCTCCGGCTCGATGTGTCGCCCCGCCACGCGCAGGTGTTCGTGGACGGCTACTTCGCCGGGATCGTCGACGACTTCGACGGCGCGTTCCAGGCGGTGCGACTGGCGCCCGGCGCGTACCGCATCGACATCACGGCGCCGGGATACGAGACGCTGACGTTCGACGTGCGCATCACGCCGGGACAGAAGATCCGGTACCGCGGCGATCTGTTCCGCCGGCCCTAGGCGCGTTTCCGCTTTCGCGCCACGACGAACGCCATCCGCGCGACGCACGAGCCGCACGTGCGTCTAGGCGCGACGCCGGAGCCACACGTACAGCGGCACGCCCGCCAGGATGATCGCCGCGCCGATGAGCGTCCGGCGAAGATCGCTGTAGAAGGCGTTGGCCACAATGCCCGCGCTGGCGAGCGCAAAGATGGCCGGCGTCACGGGATAGCCGAGCGTGCGAAACGGACGCGGCGCGTCCGGCTCGCGCGCGCGCAGGACGAACACGGCGGCCACGGCCAGCCCCAGGAACAGCGTGATGGCGAATCCCACGTAATTGGCGAGCGCGTCGAGGCTCCCGGTCAGCACGAGCAGGATGGCGAAGGCGGCCTGCGCGGCGATGGACACGGCCGGCGTCTTGAAGCGCGGATGCACCTGCGCCATCGACGCGAAGAACGCGCCGTCGCGCGCCATCGCAAAGTAGACGCGCGGCCCAGCGAATGTGAAGGCGTTGATCCCCGCCGCGAGGCTGACGATCGACACCACCCCCATGATGTCGCCGGCGCGGACCCCGAGGAGCCGATCGGCCACCACGTCGAGGACGCTCCCCTGCACCGCCGCGAGCCCGCCGATCGACATCACATAGACGAACAACACGTTCATGAGGAGGTAGATCACGGTGACGGCCACCGTTCCAATCGCCAGCGCGAGCGGCACGTTGCGGCCGGGGCTGCGGATCTCCTCGGCCATGTACGCGGCCGCGTTCCAACCCGAGTACGTGAACATGATCGGAATGAGCGCGAACAGCCACCCGGTCGTCGTGACGGGCGAGGCGGCCTGCTGCAGGTTCGACGCCGCGCCCGTCCCGAGCGTCAGCCCGAAGGCGATGAAACCGACGAACGCCGCGACCTTCAGCGCCGCCAGGATGTTCGTCACCGTCCGCCCCGGACCGATCCCGACGATGTGCACCAGCGCCGCCACGATGATGGCGGCGCTCGCCACGAGCGTCTGAACCGAGAACGTCAGCGGCACAAACGGCAGCGGGACCACGAAGAGCGGCGTGGCGTTGGCGGCGCCCGGGATGAAGCGATCGAGATAGAGCGCCAGCACGATCGCACTGGCCGCCATGGCGCCCGAGAAGCCGGCCACGAACGACGTCCAGCCGGTCAGGAACCCGGCGAACCCGCCGTACGCATCGCGCAGGTAGACGTACTCGCCGCCCGCGCGCGGCCGCAGCGCGGCAAGCTCCGCGTACGCCATCGCGCCCGCGAAGGCCAGCAGTCCCCCGGCCAGCCACGTCGAGAGAAACAGCACGGCGCTCGGGACGGACGCGGCGATGAGCGGCGGAAGAAAGAGAATGCCGCCGCCGATGACGTTGGAGACGATGATGGCGGCGCCGTCGAAGGGGCCGAGGCGGCGCTCGAGCGTCGCCGGAGTCTGGGTGATCGTAGTCACCGGGGGATTGTATCCCTAGCTGGTCGCCGGCAGCTGGTCGCCTGCCCGCTACCGGCGACCACCTACCAGCTCAATTTAGTTGGTCAGAAGGCGGCGATCGATCGTGAACTCGCCCATCTTCGCCCACGTGCGCCGGCCGTGCCTGCCGAACACCTCCACGCGGGCGTCGACGAACTCCTGATTCTGCAGCATCTGGGCGCGCGCCTGCGTCCCCGTGTAACCGAACGTCGAGCGCAGGACGATGGGCGAGGTGGTGCTGCCAGCCGCCAGACCGCTCGTATCGATCGCGCGGACGAAGTGATCGCCCCACGACTCCTGCTCGCCGACCCGCCGGAACACCGCGTTCAGCTGCACGCTCGCGATCTCGCGCTCCGAGACGTTCTGCAGCTCGAGTGAGATGCTCGGAACGAGCTTGTTCATCCCGCCCTCGACGATCCCGACATCGAACCAGCCGGTCTGGACGTTGACGATCTCGAGGTCCGTCTGCACGTCGCGCGACTCGCAGGCGGCGGCGAGCAGCGCGGCCACAAGGACAACAGGCAGCCGTCGGACCATCATGGAACCCATTTTACCGGCTTTGGGCGTGAGGCTTCGGGCGGTGGATCTCGGGCGCCCGCACTCGGCTTTGGAGCCCGCCACCCAGGCTCCAAGCCCGAGGCCCGATTAGAACTCGCTGGCCAGGACGCGCGTCCTCACCTGGTCGAGGGTGAGCCGGCCGGCGCGGAAGGCGGCGAGATCGCTCCCCTTCAGCCGCAGAATCAGCGTGACCGCGTCGCGGTCGCCCGGAACGATCGCGTTGGACAGGGCGTCGCGCGCGGCGACCGCGAGCCACTCGTCGGCGCCGAGGGCAAGGGCGCCGCTGTTTTCGATCATCGCGTTGACGAGCGCCGCCTGCACTTCCTGCGCGTACACCTCGGCCGGGTCGGCCAGAAGCGCAGGGTCCGCCGGAGGCGGGGACACCGGATCGGGCGGCAGCGCCTGCGCGGCAACGGGCTGACCCTGCCCCGCCGCGAGGCGTCCCGGGGCGGGCGGCGCGCCCGGCGCCACGGCCGCGGAGGGCATTGGCGGCGTCATCTGGCGCTGGATCCGCTGCAGCATCCGGTCGAACTCGGTGCGCATCCGGGGGTCCGCAATCGCCTGCATGAACGCCCGCATCTGCGCCAGGTCGCGCGCGAGCGCCAGGCCCGCCTCGTTCATGGTTCGCATCGACCACGCGAAGCTGCGGCGCACGGCGGGCACTTCGACGTCGAAGAACACGCCGTACCCGTCGAGGCGGAAGCCCCGCACCTGTGGAGCGCCTCCCTGCAGCAGCGAGTCGTCGGGCATGACGCCGCGAAGGCGCCGGCGGAGATTGTCGACGCCGAGCTGCACGGCGCGCTCGAGCGCGCCCTCCATCACGAAGATCTGCTGCCGTACGCGCGTTGCCTGCCCGGCTTCGACGCCCTGCGGCGTCTGTGCCGCCGCCGCGCCCGCCAACCCCACGCCCGCCACCATGCCGATCAGCCAGGTTCGCACCACGCTGTTCCTCCTCGCCCTGCCGCCCACGCCCCTAGCGCTGCTGCGAGACGCGCATCAGGTAGTTGAGCATCTGCCGCTGCTCGCGCACCTCGGCGCCGGTCAACCCCTCGATCTGGCCGAAGTTGCGCTGAATCTGCTCGAGATCGACCTGCCGCTGCGAATCGAAGTCGCGGACGATCTGCGCCGTACGGAGCGCGAGCTCTTGCTGCTGCCGCTGCTCGCTCTCGTCGATGAGCGCCCGCACGCGCGCGAGGAGCGAGCCTTCGATCGGCGCCGGCACGGCGCTGGCGGCGGCCGCCGACGGGCGCAGCTGGGCGATCTCGTCGCGCAGCCGCTGCTCGAGCGCGTCGAGCGACGCAGACGACACGTCCCGGACCGGCGCCGC
>Ga0194121_10003069_pt1 | contig 25777 bp, 27 predicted proteins | sample TA2MahCa50mmetaG_FD_148609 | JGI IMG/M metagenome (GOLD analysis project Ga0194121, IMG submission 148609) | Freshwater microbial communities from Lake Tanganyika, Tanzania - TA2015020 Mahale Deep Cast 50m | ecosystem: Environmental > Aquatic > Freshwater > Lake | place: Tanzania: Lake...
ATCAAATGGTGGCTTTTCCATCGTCCATGTAGCGATGCTGCCAGTCCAGCCACGCATGACCGAGTTCATGGGCAAGGATATACCGCCGGCGAGTGACAGGCAGCCGTTTGCGAAGATAGATGGTCTTCGTGGCATCGTCCCAGATTCCATCAGCGTTCTCATCCCGCTTATCCATCTCCGCGTCAGACAATTGCCTGACTGAAATTTGATAGCCGAATGGCAACACGACCCTGGAGGGAATTCGCAACAACCTTTTTTTCTCTTTGATGATTGTGGCCATTACCTTCCTCGTGCATCCTACCAGGTAGTTTAGTCTATCATCAGAGGGCGACACAAATGTTGGTAAATATGTTGCGCAATATCAAGGCTTTATAATGTTCGTGGCACAGTGGTAAGAGTAAGACTGCTTACGAGTCTTGAGTCGTATTTAGCGCATAAATCGGAATTCGCGGCTCCGCCCGGACTTCCTTTTGAAGGGGCAGCTTGCGGTAGGCCATGATCAGGTCGATCACGAAGTCTGACGACAAACTGCCGATCAGTTTTCCGTTAATCCCCAAGGGGGTGATGACTTCATGAGCTGGGTCGAACTCAAGCGCTTTGCCTCGATGACGGAGGCTGGATGCCGTGGGGTATTTCACAGGTTCTCCCTTTGCCCTCAGCGGAGTTGCACGTGGCAAGTATAGTGCAGCTTTCTTCGTTGTCGATCAAAGCCGAGAGTTTTGCAAGCGCGAAGCGAGCTCTAATGCGGGAACCGGCTGGATGGAAAAGATACACGATGGGAGGATCAAAAACGAAGCAATGACCGGCGGGCTACCCGTATGAAGCGGCCCGCTATTTCCTTTTAGATTAGGCGCTCTTCGCTTCGATGTCCTGTTCGAAAATACGGATCGGCGGGTTTTTCCCAAGAATGGCGTCTTCGGTGATCACCACTTCTTTGATCTGTTTCTGTGACGGCGCGTCATACATCACATCCAGCATGACTTCTTCCAAAATCGCTCGAAGTCCCCGGGCGCCGGTCTTCTGCGCGTAAGCCTTCCGCGCCACGGCTCTCAACGCGCCCTCGGTAAATCTCAGTTTGACCTTTTCGAACGACAGCAGCTTCTCATATTGCTTTGAGAGGGCGTTACGCGGTTCGATCAGGATACGAATCAGCGCCCGTTCATCCAATTCTTCCAGTGTGGCTACCACCGGCAGTCGCCCAACAAATTCCGGGATCAGTCCGTATTTCAGGAAGTCTTCGGGTTGCACCTTGGCGAGCAGGTCGCCCAACTTGACTTCGTGCCGGGTGCGAATCTCCGCTCCGAATCCCATGGCTTTCTGATTAAGACGCTGTTCGATGACTTGTTCCAGCCCGACGAACGCTCCACCGCAAATGAAGAGGATGTTGTTGGTGTTAACCTGGATGAATTCTTGGTGGGGATGCTTGCGCCCTCCTTGAGGAGGAACATTGGCGACGGTGCCTTCGATGAGCTTGAGCAACGCCTGCTGGACCCCTTCTCCGGATACGTCGCGCGTAATCGACGGACTGTCGCTCTTGCGGCTGATCTTGTCGATCTCATCGATGTACACGATGCCGCGCTCAGCCCGCGCCACGTCGTAGTCGGCCGCCTGCAAGAGTTTCAGGATGATGTTTTCCACATCCTCGCCCACGTACCCGGCTTCCGTGAGCGTTGTCGCATCGGCGAGCGTGAACGGCACGTCCAAATACTTCGCCAAGGTCTGAGCCAGGAGGGTTTTCCCCGTGCCGGTCGGGCCCACCATGAGGATATTGCCCTTTTGGAGCTCGATGTCGTCGACTTCCTGCTTCTTGGACGAAATGCGTTTGTAGTGATTATGCACGGCGACGGACAGGATCCGTTTAGCGCGCTCTTGCCCCACCACGTATTGATCGAGATGCTGTTTGATTTCAGCTGGCTTCTTGAGTTTGGAGGAGATTTCTTTCTTCGCCTCTTCCCAATCCTCGGCGATGATGTCGTTGCAGAGGTTCACACACTCGTCGCAGATGTAGACGGTCGGCCCGGCAATCAGTTTTCGGACTTCGTCGCGGCTCTTTCCACAAAATGAGCACCGCAAGTGTCGATCCATCTTTTCCTGCTTGGCCATGCTCCCCTCTGTTACTTGATTTTGGCTCCGTCTCTGCCGATATCGCCGGGTTCCGCTGCCTTGATGGTTTTGGGTGGACGCGAGATGACTTCGTCGATGAGCCCGTATCGCTTGGCTTCCTCGCCGGACATAAAATAATCCCGTTCGGTGTCGTGGGCGATTTTGTCGACAGGCTGCCCGGTATGTTTCGCCATGATCTCGTTTAATCGCTCGCGGATCTTCAAGATTTCCTTGGCGTGAATATCGATCTCTGTCGCCTGTCCCTGGAAGCCTCCCAATGGCTGGTGAATCATCACTCGCGCGTTGGGCAGCGCAAACCGCTTGCCCTTTGTGCCGGCGGTCAGCAGCAGGGCCCCCATGCTGGCAGCCTGGCCGAGGCAAATGGTGCTGATGGGCGGTTTCACGTACTGCATCGTGTCGTAGATGCCCAATCCGGCTGTGACGCTGCCTCCGGGAGAATTAATGTAGAGGTTGATATCCTTCTCAGGGTCTTCCGCTTCGAGAAACAGCAATTGCGCGATGATGAGGTTGGCAAACACGTCATCGATCGGAGCCCCGAGAAATATGATGCGGTCCTTAAGGAGCCGCGAATAGATGTCATAGGCGCGTTCGCCTCGATTGGTTTGCTCAACTACGATTGGGACCAACATACTGTCAAATCCTTTCCTCGGCCGCATCCCTCCCCCACTCAACATGGAGGCGCCGACATTGTATCGCTTCTATCCCTGGATCACTGCGTGGCGATAGACAAAATCCAGTGCCTTGTCCGCCAAGATCTTTGTGCGTAGTTTTTCAATCGACTCCTGACCACCTGCCTGGATCATTTTCACGAGATCGCCCATCGGCATGCGGAGCTCCGAGGCCAGTTTCGCCACTTCCTGGTTCAAGTCTTCTTGATTGACGGACAGGCCTTCCTTTTCCGCAATCGCTTCGAGAATCAGGCTCACTTTCACACGGCGGCTTGCCACGCCTCGATGCTCTTCCCGAAGCTGCACGACAGCTTCCCCGGCGGTAGAGGAAGACGGATCAAGGTCCTGACCTCGCTGTCGCTCTTGGAGTTTTTGCCGAACGATGGTTTCAAGCTCTTGCTCTACCAGCGCTTCGGGAAGGTCGAAATGGTAGGTTTCGGCCAGGCGCGATAGAATGGTGTCTTTATAAGACACCTCGATGTTCCGCTTGAGAGCCTGTTCCATTTGGCCTCGCAGCTTGTCTTTCAATTCCTGGAGCGAGGCATAGGCACCGCAGTCCTTGGCGAACTCGTCGTCAAGCACGGGCAGCGTCTTTCGCTTCACCGCCGTGATGTTCAGGCGAAATTGGACAGTTTTGCCGGCGACTCGAGAGTCAGGATGGCCGGGTGGATAGGGTTGCGCGATCTCAACGAGGTCCCCTTCTTTCTTGCCGGCCAAGTGCGTATCGATGTCGATTCCCAACAAGGCAGTTTTCGATCCGATTCTGTGAAGGTGGCTTTCTTTTTTGGTGCCCTCGAGTGGCGCCTGGTCCAAGTATCCTTCCAGGGACACGACGGCGAAATCGTTTTCGGCGAGGGTGGTTCCGGCCGGGGCTGCGTCCAATTGGGCATGCTGCTCGCGCAAGACATCCAACGCTCGGTCCATCTGCTCCTCGGACACTGTCCGTTTATCCTGCTTGAGCGAGATGGGGTTAGGTGCCTTATAATCACGCAGTTCTATCGTCGGTTTGATTTCAACGGTTGCGGTGAAGGTAAAGGGTTCATCTTTCTTGATCTTGACGCGGTCGAGAGGTGGAATGTCCACGACGACGGGGCTGATCCCTGCCTGTTTCACGGCCCGTTCATAATAGTCCGGGACGAGTCCTCGGATCACGTCTTCTTCCACGGCTTTGGCATAACGCTTTTCTAAAATGGCGAGTGGGGCCTTGCCTGGACGAAATCCTGGGATCCGAACCTGACGATTTAACTCGACATAGGCTTTGGAAAATCGCTGTATCACTTCATCAGCAGGTACCTCGATTTTCAGAGCCCTTTTCATGGGGCCCAATTCTGTCATCTCCATCTTCATCGTCATCTAAACTGTCGTCCTTCTTTTAGAAGTCAGGGGGCTGGCTACGGTGCCTTGCATCGTGGTGCGAGAGGGGGGACTTGAACCCCCACGGTTACCCACGAGATCCTAAGTCTCGCGCGTCTGCCAGTTCCGCCACTCTCGCACAAGTGAGCATCACTACAGAGCTTCTCCGCAGCATCTCGAATCGGAAACTCACGCGATGTTGTACTGCGGTTGTACCGTTGGATGTATCCAAGTGTCAACCCATACAATTGAGGAAGTGGAGTATCATCCAATAATCCCTATTACTTGTAGAATCGGCTGAATTCTTCGATACATCGCTCCTGTTTACCTTGCTGGTCATCAGGGCACATGTTAAGATGTCGCCTCTTTGAGGGCCCCGGGGCGGAGAGGTGCGAGAGTGGACGAATCGACATGCTTGGAAAGCATGCGTCGGGGCAACTCGACCGTGGGTTCGAATCCCACCCTCTCCGCCATCAGTTATCATGGCAAATGGTGGCGAAATCTCGCCGTGTATATGGCGGATCCGCCATATACAGAAGTGTTGAGCAACAAGTGCTGAAGATTGAGAACGGACCCGGCAGTGAGAACCGAGAGCCGAGCATGAGATAGAAGAATCATGGACCCTGCTTAGAAGAGCCATCGTCAACTCAGTCCTGAGGACTCAGTACGCAGCATTTAGAACAAGGGGCTGGGCCCTGTGCGACAGAACCCTGTGAACCCCGCCAGGTCCGGAAGGAAGCAACGGTAAGCGGTCAGTTTTGTGTGCCGCAGGATCACCTGGCCCCGCTTCTTGTGAGACGCCGTGCTGAGACCTGAGTGCTGAGATTCTGACAACACAGGAAGGGTAGTCCCTCTTTTAAGTCTCAGCACTTTCCTGGAGCGTAACGACGTTGGATTATCAAGTTTCCGCTCGTAAATACCGTCCCGGCACGTTTGACGATGTGATCGGTCAGCCGCATGTCGTGCAGACCCTAATGAATGCGGTGTCGACGAAACGCATCGCCCACGCCTACTTGTTTTCCGGTACTCGCGGGGTCGGGAAAACGACGGTCGCGCGCATTCTTGCCAAGGCCCTGAACTGTGAGCAGGGGCCCACAGGGCGGCCCTGTAACGTCTGTGCCAATTGCCAGGAAATCGCTCAAGGCAATGCCGTCGACGTTGTGGAAATCGACGGCGCCTCCAACACCAGTGTGGACGATGTGCGCGAGATCCGTGAGAACATCAAGTTCACGCCGTTTCGCGGCCACTATCGCGTTTACATCATCGACGAAGTGCACATGCTATCGAACTCGGCGTTCAACGCCTTGCTGAAGACGCTCGAAGAACCGCCCGCGCACGTCGTCTTCATTTTCGCGACGACGGAGATCCACAAGATTCCGGCGACGATTTTGTCACGATGCCAGCATTACAACTTCCGCCGGATTGCGCGGACGGAGATCGTTGAGCGGCTTCGTCATGTGGCTTCGCAGGATCATCTCGTGATGGAGGAGCGGAGCTTCCTTGCGCTGGCCCGAGCGAGCGAAGGCAGTATGCGGGATGCGTTGAGTCTGCTCGATCAGGTTGTAGCTTTCGGTGGTGGGACGATCAGTCATCCGGATCTTGAAGCGCTGCTTGGCGCCGTGCCGCAAGAACTGGTACAGGGACTCATCCAGGCCGTGATGGCCCAAAACAGTCCCGCGGCGCTCACGGTTCTGGCGAATGTGACGGATCAAGGGCATGACGTGCGGGCGTTCTGCGCTGAGATCGTCGAGCACATCCGAAATCTCCTTGTGGCGGCCGTGGTTCCGCCGGCTGCGTTGCGTGCGCTGATCGAATCCTCCGAAGAAGATCTGGCGCAATTGGCAACGGATGCCACCACGCTGACGCCGGAACAGCTTCAGGAATTGTTGGGCATCTTCACGGAGGCTGAAGACTCTTTGCGATTCAGCGCCCATCCGCGCTTTGTCATGGAAACCGCGGCAATTCGGGCAACACGGCTTGTGCGCCAACAGGAAAGCAGCCCAGCTCGGCCTCTTCAGCCGGCGTCGGCTCCTTCCAATCCACAATCCTCTACCCCTCTGTCATCGAGCAAGATCAAGACAGCCGGTTCTTCTCTCGCTGCCCAGACTGCTCCCATTCCGGCGACGCCCCGGCCACCGAATCGGCGGTCGGCCTTGAATTGGGACGCGGTTCAAGACCAAGTGGCCTCCATACTTCCCAATATTGCCCCGTTTTTGGAGGCTGGCCAGTTCATAGGAATGGAGGGCAATCTTGTGACGATTGGGTTTGCCAAACAAGCCACCTTGGCTCGAACGAGGCTGGAAAAGGAAGAGCATCTGCTCGCTTTGGCGAAAATCTGTCAGAAGGAATCAGGCCAGCTGGTCCGTATTCGCATTGTCGAATTATCCGAGACAGATCCACCGGGTCCGACCATGGCCCAAGTGCGAACAGCCAAAGAACAGGACCAGCGGCTGGTATTGTTTCAGCAAGCGCGGGCGAATCCCACAGTGAAGCGCGCGCTTGAGGTCTTCGGCGCGGAGTTGGCCGAGGTTCGTCGTGTAGCTCAGAAGGAGGCGACCGAATGAAAAATCCCTTCGGCAATATGAACAACATTCTCAAACAAGCCCAGGCTATGCAGGAACAGATGGCCCGAATTCAAGAGCAAGCGGCGTCCAAGACCGCGATCGGGACATCCGGTGGCGGCATTGTCACCGTCACGGCAAACGGTGCCATGCAGATCGTCAGCGTGATCGTCGATCCGGAGGTCGTCAAAAGCGGCGATGTCGACATGCTTCAGGATCTGCTTGTCGCGGCGACCAATGAGGCCCTGAGAAAGGCCAAGGACCTGATGGAAAGCGAAATGAAAGCCTTGACCGGCGGGATGAAAATCCCGGGCCTCTTGTAACGATGGCGGTCGATCAACAGGGATTGCTGGCGAGGCTGATCAAGGAATTGGTTCGTCTTCCCGGAGTCGGTCAAAAGAGTGCGCAGCGGTTGGCCTTTCATCTGCTGAAGATCGAACGAGAGGACGCCTTGCGCCTCGCCGATGCGATCAGAGCGGTGAAAGATGGCCTGGCATTCTGCCAGCAATGCCGCAATATCGCCGAAGGAGACTTGTGCGAGTTTTGTCTCGATCCCAAGCGAGACCGCGCGAAGATCCTCGTTGTTGAAGAGCCGAGTACGCTCTATGCCGTGGAACGGGCCGGCGCCTATCGCGGGCTCTACCACGTCTTGTTGGGCGCGCTTTCCCCGCTCGATGGCGTGGGACCCGGGGATATACGAGCGGACGAGCTCGTCGATCGCGTGAAACTGGGCGGTGTGGGCGAAGTCATTCTTGCGACCAACCCCACGATCGAAGGCGAAGCGACCGCAATCTATCTCACCAGGCTTCTCAAACCTTTCGGCGTTCGAGTCTCTCGCATCGCGTATGGGATTCCCGTTGGAATGGACATCGAGTATGCGGACGAAGTGACGCTGCTCAAATCCATTGAGGGACGGCGGGATTTGTAGGTCAGAGGAGTCCCTGCCTGTTGACCCGTTCTTAATCAGCCTGCTATATTTTACCTTAAACTCCACAATGGTAGAGTGGGGCATGAAAGCTCGTTCCACCGTTAAACGTGTTCCCGAAAAACCCTCCTTGCGCGTAGCCACCATGCGATTCGGCGACAAGAAGAAGAAATCCGGGGCCGCGCCGGTGAAATACCCGGACATCCGCCAAGATCTCGAGCGTCAGCGCGCGGCCATCCTCGACGAGGCAGGCGAAGTGTTTATGAACCAGCCAGGTCAAGAAGCGTTTCCCGATGTCAACGATCAAGCCTCGGCTGAGATGGACCAGAATTTTTCCATGCGGATTCGGGATCGTGAGCGCAAACTGCTCAAGAAAATCGATGAGGCGTTGAATCGGATGAAGACCTCAACGTTCGGGATCTGTGAGGTCTGTGGAGGGAAGATTCCTTACAAGCGACTCAAAGCTCGCCCGGTCACGATCCACTGTATTGAGTGTAAAACGGCCCAAGAAGAAGAAGAGCACACCCGCCGCTAAGCGGGTTCTCGTCATATAGGTTACTGTTTCAGCAGTTTGATCCGTTCGCGTGCCTGAGCTGCCCGCGTGTTTTCCTCGGGGTTGCCTTCCACCAGGGCCAAGTACGTTTCATATTCCGCCACTGCGCGTTTGGGATTGGTTTGTTCCGAGACCTCCGCCAGGTTGTAGCGGGCCACGGCATAGTTGGGGCGCAGTTTGACGGCCCGTTCAAAGACTCCTGCGGCAGCGGCTTTGTCGCCGAGCTTGAGGTGAACGGTACCGACGTTATTGAGGACTTCGGGAATGTTGGGTCTGATCGAGAGGGATTGCAGCATCTCAGTTTTCGCGTTCTCAAATTGTCCCTTGGCTGCCCACGAAAGACCTAATTTGTGATGGGCTTCAGCCAGCCACACTTTGTTTGTAAACCCACTGGCGATGGCTCTTTGATAGGCATCAGCCGCGGCGTCATAGTTCTTGTTGCCGCAGTAAGCCAGTTGGGCGGTTTGCCCACGGGCGAATTGCTGTAGCGATGTGAACGGCTCCTTGTCCTCACTCCCTTGACTCTCGATGTTCGGTCCGGTTTTCCCAGTACTCGCGCTTCTGAGCCGATCGAGAAATTCTTTGCGATACGGAGAGAACAGCCGCACATATGGGTCAATGGTGAATGAGGCTTGCAGGAGGATCGGATGTTTGGGTGAGCCAGTCACAAGATATTGCGTGGTGGTCTTCTCATCTCCGGTCTCGTAGAGTGCGCTGGCATCCATGGTCGTTTTCGTTTCCAGTTGAGAGGTATTCAGATAAAACTCCAACGATGGTTTCAGCTGAGCGATGGTGCCGCGAAGGACAGGGTAAGGATCAAGGATTAACCCTTTGGGAAAAGTGAAAAGGACTCCGATGAGCAGTCCATCTTCATCGAAAAAGTACGACCCTTCTTCATGAGAGGTGCTCTTGGCCTGAGACACCAGGATTTCTTGTCCGCTCCCCCAGGCGCTCGTCTGGTAGGTGGCGGGAGCCTGTTTCTTGATGAAGTCCGCTTTGCGCTCGCAGAGTACGGCTGATTTGAGCAAGACGAGATCGCTTGCAGAAGGAGGAAGATTGGGGCGAACGGAATCGGCTTTCTGGCCGCATCCGCTTATGACGCCGATCGCGAGTACGAACCCAAGGAGAACTCTACGATTGTCCGCGATTCCCATGAAGATTCCTCCCGGAATAAAAGGCCGATCCAAACCATACACGATTTAGAGGAACGAGGCGAACGGGAAAACGAGAGACCTGCGTCTCGGAAAGGGGCAGGCCCCCGCATGCGGATAGAATGGCCTAATTTAGCGGCGTTGCGCGTCCAGTAAATTGTCTTCAGCCGTGTAGCCGAAGAGATAGGGAATGCTGCTACCAAATTTATAAGTCGGCCGATTGAGGCCATAATCGGCGGCGTGGCCCAGCGGGTGCGAGAGGAATCCAAGCCAGCGAAGGGGATGGTCATTGACGGCTGATCCGGCAGCTGGGTCCGAGTAGACCAATGCGGTGCCGTCAAGAATGTTATAGATACTCGTTGGGGGTGGATACTCCTTGTCCTTCGTGGCGTGTTGAGCTGTTGCGGCGCAACCTGAGGCAATCATAGTTAGCATCGCGGTACCAAGAGCCCGCGACGGTGCTGTCATCATATTCCTTCGCTTGTTTCAGTCCAATGTTGAATGGTCGGTTGATGTTTCGCAAAATCTAGAGGAAGTGTAGCCGACAACCCCTGGTCTGCCCAGGATTCCAGTGGATTTGTCTCATCTAGAAAAATTGCCGCCTTGGGAGCGCTGTGAGGGCTGGATTCTGAAGGAACAACAGGATGGTGGGCGATACAGGTATCGAACCTGTGGCCTCTTCCGTGTGAAGGAAGCGCTCTACCACTGAGCTAATCGCCCCATCAAAGCCCAACGTGCCGGAGTCTAGCATGGGCTTTCGGCGAGGTTCAATCTCGGCGGTCTTCCCATATCCACGGCGTTCCGGCGGGTCACTGCCTTGACTTCCCTGAAACAGGGTTTCTAGAATAAGTCCTTAATCCTTGCAAGGAGTGCCGGTTGCATGAGAGATGACCTTGTCATCGTGGGCGGTGGTTTGGCCGGATCCGAAGCGGCTTGGCAGGCTGCGAATCGGGGTGTCAAAGTCACCCTGTACGAGATGCGCCCGAAGGAAATGACTAAGGCGCACAAAACCGGCGACTTGGCTGAATTAGTTTGCTCGAATTCGCTGGGTTCCGCCGATCTGCAGAACGCCCCCGGCATTCTCAAGGAAGAATTGCGCCGGCTGAATTCTCTGATCATCACGTCAGCCGAACGTGCGCGGGTTCCGGCTGGATCGGCGCTGGCGGTTGATCGGGAGCAATTCTCGCGGCAAGTCACTCTGGCGCTGGAGGGCCATCCCAATATCAGAATTCTTCACGAGGAAATCGCCGATATTCCGGCCGATTGTGCGTGTATCGTGGCGACCGGTCCGCTGACGTCCGATACGCTCTCGCAGGCCATTCGCGCCACGACGCAATCGCAGCATCTCTACTTCTATGACGCCATCTCGCCGATTATCGACGCGGACTCGATCGACCTGACGATTGCCTTCAGGGCGTCGCGCTATGGCAAGGGTGAGGACGATTATCTCAATTGCCCGATGACGCAGGAACAATACAATGCCTTCTATGAGGCGCTCATTGCGGCTGAGAAAGTGCAGCCGAAGGATTTCGAAAAAACATCGTATTTCGAGGCCTGTATCCCAATTGAAGTGATGGCGGAGCGCGGACGGCAAACAATGCAGTTTGGTCCCTTGAAACCAGTTGGCTTGGAAGATCCGCGCACCGGATCGCGCCCGGCCGCTGTGGTTCAGCTGAGGACCGAAAACAGTCATCGCACCTGCTACAACCTCGTGGGGTTTCAGACCAAGCTGACTTATCCTGAACAGAAACGAGTCTTCCGGCTCATTCCGGGTCTGGAACAAGCGGAGTTTCTGCGCTATGGCAGCTTGCACCGAAACACGTTTATCAATTCTCCCCAGTTGCTCACGAACACCTTGCAATTCAAGGCTCGCGCCACATTGTTTTTTGCCGGACAACTGGTTGGTGTAGAGGGCTATACCGAATCCGCCGCGATGGGCGGCTTGGCGGGCATCAATGCAGCACGACTGTTGACGGGGCAACCGCCTGTCACACCTCCTCCTACAACGGCGCATGGCTGCCTGATCGCGCACGTCGCCTTGTCCGATCCTCGTCATTTCCAACCGATGAATACCAATTTTGGCCTGTTCCCGCCTTTGCCCGCTGCGCCACGAGACAAAGAGGCGAAGCGGCGGCTGATTGCCAAGCGGGCGCTTGAGGATTTTGAGTTATGGAAAACCAGATCCAGGCTTTCGTGAATTTTCTTGAGGTCGAGCGAAATGCGTCGGGTGAGACCGTTCGGAATTACCGATCGGATCTCCGGCAGCTCGTCTCGTTTCTTCATGCGGCAGGTCATGGGTCAGAGCCGATCCAAGCCGCCGACGTCACAACCGAACGGATTCGAGCCTATCTCCACCGGCTTGACCGAAATGGCGAGAAAGCCGCCTCACTGGGTAGGAAATTGGCCTGTCTTCGGAGTTTTTACCGGTTTCTGGTGCGTGAAGGCTTGGTGCAGAACAATCCGACCGAGGGGCTCAAGAGTCCCAAGCTGCCGAAACTGCTTCCCCGTGTGCTAACGAAGGATGATGTCGGCGTCTTAATGGACTTTCCGACCGGACAGTCCTCGCGTGCCCTGCGTGACCGGGCGCTACTCGAGACCTTGTATTCTACGGGCGCACGAGTAAGTGAAGCCGTTGGGATCAATATAGGGGATCTCAGCCTGACAGAAGGGCTCATTCATTTGCGCGGCAAAGGACGGAAGGAACGCGTGGTTCCGATCGGAGACTTGGCGCTGCGCGCGATTCGAGCGTATCGCAAGTCTTTGCAGCCATTAGCCATCAGCCATCAGTCATCAGCTCCCGTCTTCTTGAATCATCGCGGCGGCCGAATCACGACGCGGAGTGTGGCCCGTATTGTGACCCAGTATTCCCGTTCTCTTGCCGGTGGGGCGGTGAGTCCACATGCGCTGCGCCATTCGTTTGCCACTCATCTCCTTGATGAAGGCGCCGATCTTCGGTCTATTCAGGAAATGCTCGGCCACGCATCGCTGAGCACGACGCAGAAGTATACGCACTTAGCAGCGGACCAACTTGCGGCGGTCTATGATCGTGCGCATCCGCGTGCGCGTCCGGCTGGTGCCGTCGTGACACGAAAGGATCAACGGCAGTCATGACCATTCGCTCCACGACCATCTTGTGTGCCCGCCGTGCCGGACGCGTTGCCATGGGCTGTGACGGCCAAGTCACGGTCGGGACCACAGTGATGAAGCGCAATGCCAAGAAGCTCCGGCGTCTCTATCACGATCAGGTGCTTGCCGGATTTGCCGGGGCGACAGCCGACGCCTTTACACTGTTTGAGAAATTCGAAGGCAAACTGGAAGAACACCGAGGCAACCTCACAAGAGCGGCGGTGGAACTTGCCAAAGATTGGCGAACCGACCGTGTGTTGCGCCGGTTGGAAGCGTTGCTTGCGGTGGCGGATCGGGAGCAGTCCTTCATCATTTCAGGGACGGGCGACGTGGTCGAGCCAGAAGACGGAATTCTGGCCATCGGTTCAGGGGGCGCCTATGCCTTAGCGGCGGCCAGAGCATTGTTGGGGCACTCACAGCTGGACGCGGCGACTGTGGTCGCCGAAGCGATGAAGATCGCCGGCGCGATTGATATCTATACCAACCAGCAGATCATCGTTGAGGAACTACACGGATAAGCTGAGGATACGAATAGACATGACTCACAACACCAGTGCCGCTGACTCGTTGAATCTCAACAGCCTCACTCCCCGCCAGATCGTGGAGGAGTTGAACCGCTACGTTATCGGACAAAAAGACGCCAAGCGCATGGTGGCCATCGCGCTCCGCAGTCGGTGGCGCCGGCAGCAGCTCTCGCCGGACTTGCGGGATGAAGTTATGCCGAAAAATATCATCATGATCGGACCGACGGGGGTGGGGAAAACGGAGATCGCCAGGCGGTTGGCTAAGCTGGCTCAGGCTCCGTTTATTAAGATTGAAGCCTCCAAGTTCACGGAAGTCGGCTATGTCGGGCGTGACGTGGAATCTATCATCCGGGACCTGACTGAGCTGGCCATCAATATGGTGAAAACCCATCGCCTGGACGCGGTGCAGCGCAAAGCCGAGCAGCACGGGGAAGAGCGCCTGCTGGATTTGTTGTTACCCCAACCCCCGCCCAGACCTAGATTCATGGAGGGGCAGGGCGAGACGACTGCCGAACCAGCCCATGATTCCTACGAGGCCACTAGATCGAAACTACGGCTTCAACTGCGCGACGGCAAGCTTGACGAGCGGACGGTCGAAATGGAGGTCACAGAGCGCAGCATGCCGGTTGGGGTTATTGCCAATATGAGTGGAATGGACGAGCTGGAAGGCAACCTCCGTGACATGCTGGGCGGAATGTTTCGAGGTAAGAAAAAACAGCGACTCATGAAAGTGCCGGAAGCCCTGAAGCACCTGACGCAGGAAGAGGCGCAGAAGCTCATCGACATGGACGAGGTGGTGCGCGAAGCGATCACCAAGGTCGAGCAGACCGGCATCGTGTTTCTCGACGAGATCGACAAGATCGCTGGGCGGGAACAGACCATGGGGCCCGACGTGTCGCGGGAAGGTGTGCAACGGGACTTGCTGCCTATTGTCGAGGGCTGTACGGTCAGCACCAAACATGGTGCGGTGCTGACGGACCATATCCTCTTTATCGCAGCGGGAGCGTTTCACGTCGCCAAGCCGTCCGATTTGATTCCAGAGCTGCAAGGGCGGTTTCCGATCCGCGTGGAACTCAGTCCCTTGTCGAAAGAGGACTTTGTGCGTATTCTCACCGAACCGAAAGGGGCGCTGATCCGGCAGTATCAGGCCTTACTGGCGACAGAGGGGCTCACTGTGCAGTTCGCCACGGACGGATTGGAGGCCATCGCCGATATTACCGTGCAGGTCAATGAACGGACGGAAAACATCGGGGCGCGCCGTCTGTTCACGATCATGGAACGGCTGTTGGAGCACATCTCGTTTGAAGGCCCTGAGTGGCCGGACAAGACCGTGAACATCACCGCGGACTACGTTCGTGAGCGCCTGAAAGACGTCGTGAAGGATCAAGATTTGAGCCGGTACATACTCTAGAAGCTACCAGTCTTCAGCCGATTGCCGGAGGTGCATGCATGAATCGACTCATCAAGAAAGCCAACGTTCTGATCGAATCCTTGCCGTACATTCGGAGCTTCCGTGGAAAGACCGTCGTCGTGAAATACGGCGGCCATGCGATGATGGATTCGTCGTTGAAAGAACGTTTCGCACAGGACGTGGTGTTGTTGAAATATGTCGGGATCAATCCGGTCATCGTCCATGGCGGGGGCCCTCAGATCGATAAAATGCTGGATCGGCTCGGTATCGAGGCAAAATTCCGTCATGGCGTCAGGATTACTGACGAAGCGACCATGGAAATTGTCGAGATGGTGCTGGCCGGATGCATCAACATGGCGATTACCGATCTCATCAACCGGCACGGGGGCAGCGCGGTCGGTCTGAGCGGAAAAGACGGAGGACTGATCTTAAGCAAGCCGTTGACAGCCAAAGCTTGGGCGGAGAGTCTTGATCGCGAGTTGGACGACCAGGACGGAGATTTTGGATTTGTCGGTGACATCGAGAAGGTCGATCCGAGTCTGCTGTATAAACTGCAAGATGATCACTATATTCCTATCATCGCGCCAATCGGCACGGATCGTGAGGGGAATACCTACAATATCAACGCCGATCTGGTCGCTGGCGCGATAGCCGGCGCGTTGCGTGCGGAAAAACTTGTCATGATGACGGATATCAAAGGGATTCGCGACGCCAAGGGGCACCATCTTTCGACCGTCTCGCGCAAAGACGTCCAACGCATGGTGAAGAAAGGGACGATTACAGAGGGTATGTTGCCCAAGATACATGCCTGTCTCGATGCCCTGGCGGGAGGAGTCGGGAAAGCCCATATCATCGACGGGCGGGTCCCTCATGCTGTTCTGCTCGAGATCTTCACGCGTAAGGGTATCGGTACAGAAATTGTGGCATAGCCAAACCGTGAACTGTGGTGTGTCGTTCGTGACGCGTACAAGCACAGATGCCCACTGAGTCCAGACGGCAAACTCAGCTGCAGGCCTTGATTGACGAACGTTATCCTGTCTTCGCACCCGATAGGCTTAAACACACAATTGCCCCCGAGATCATTAAGATCATTGAAGCGCCGAGGGTCGGCTGATGCCGACTTCTGCAAGCCACCTCAAGAGGCGTCCGCTTCAACCAACAACCGCAAAAACCATTCGCTGTGTCTTCGATCACCTTGATTACCCTGCCCTCGGTTCCGTCTACTGTTATGAAGGGGGCGATGAATTCTGGATGGCGAAACGAAAGTCTTGCGAGCGATTGGGTATCGATCTATCCAGGGTACTCCTGAAAAAGTTGCCGTGTGGTGGCCGGAGCCTCTATGTAGGAGCCGGAGTGGCGGAGTTGCCCTGTCTGCTGGCTGAAGTGCTGGAGCTTGACCGCCACGTTGAACCCTATAATCTTCGCCGGTCTGAGGTCGCCACGCTCAACAGGGCTTGTCGTGGTACGTCGGTCAAGTTTTGCGCTTCAACCGCGGAGAAAGCCAAGGGGACGTTTGATCATCTGTGGATCGTCAGTGTCCTCAATGATCCGGAGCGGTTTCCCGACTTGTCGCCGCTATCCTACGGAAACCTCGATCCGGTCACATTCAACCCCACAAGGTTCGAACGGCAACGGCGCATCGTTCGGTCGATTGTTGATCGCTGCATGCCAAAGCTCAGCCTGACTGGTTGGGTGACCACTTCGATCGAAGAAGTCGTCTGGATCGCGGATTGGTGTCATCGGCACGCGATTCCGTATCACGTGGAGCAGAAACAGTATCCGACCGCGCTCGTGGGCGATCCGATTTGCTTTGTTCGGGTTGGTTCAGAAAAAGATGACAGATAAGGGGAAGAGCGCACTCTACGGAACAAACCCGGTTGGCTTTGACTGATTTCCCATGTAGGTGCGGGCATATCGCACGTAATTGTCGGCAGACTCCTTGATCCAAGTCAGTTCGTTCTCACTGACCGGTCGCTTCACCTTGGCCGGTGAGCCAAGAATCAGGCTCTTGGGTGGCACGATTGTCCCTTCCGTGACCAGCGACCCGGCTCCCACGACCGAATCCTCTCCAATCACTGCCCCGTCCATGATGATGGCGCCCATCCCCACTAACACACGATCCTTAATGGTGCATCCGTGCAGTACGACATTGTGCCCGATCGTCACGTCGTTTCCGATGATCAAAGGGTGAATGTCGTGAGTCACGTGCAGCATGCAGAGGTCTTGGACGTTGGTCCGATCACCGATCCGGATGTAGTGCACGTCCCCCCGAATGACGGCATGGAACCAGACACTGCAGGCCTCGCCCATCACCACGTCCCCGATCACGACGCCGGTGTCTTCGATGAAACAGGAGTTGGGAATGGTTGGCTTGATGCCTTGGTAGGTACGGGTCACGCCGCGCACTGTAGGTGAAGCGCGAGCGGAATAGCAAGCGTCAGCTCGTTGACAGGCGTTTCAGTCCTTCCGTAGGATGCTCGTCATGTCGTCATCGTTAATTCAACTCGGTCGGAAGAAACCAGTGAGGAAGTCCGTTCAGGGCAAAGCCTTATCAGGTGGGACGACGATCGGTTTCATCAACCTGGGTTGCTCCAAGAACCAGGTGGACTCTGAGGTCATGTTGGGCATGCTTGTCAAAGAAGGGTTTCACCTGACCGGTGATCCGAAACAAGCTGAAGTGGTCATCATCAATACCTGTGGCTTTATCGAGGAAGCGAAGCAGGAATCGATCAATACCATCCTGGAGCATGGCAAGTTGAAGCAACAGGGTACCTGTCACGTTCTCATTGCCGCTGGCTGTCTGGCTCAGCGCTATCAGGGAGATCTGCTGAAAGAATTGCCAGAGTTGGACGGGGTGGTCGGCACCGGCGAATTCGGCAAAATCGCCGACATCTGCCGTGACCTGCTCGCACCGAAGAAGCGTCACCAACGCGTGTGGATGAGCAAACCCCCGTACCTCTACGACGAACTGGTTCCTCGGATTCGACTCGGAAAGCAGCACAGCGCCTACGTCAAGATTGCCGAAGGCTGTAACCGTAACTGCGCCTTCTGTGCGATTCCCTTGATGCGGGGCAAGCAGCGGAGCCGGGCGATCGAGTCGATCGTTGCCGAGGCACGGCGACTGGCCGGCGAGGGGGTGAAGGAAATCAGCCTCATTTCGCAAGATACGATCAATTATGGAGTTGATCTTGGACTTCGGCAGGGACTCGTGTCGCTCCTGCGCGAGTTGGTTCGCATAGACGGGGTACGGTGGATCAGGCCTTTCTACCTCTATCCGCAACAGGTGACGGATGATTTGTTGGCTGTCTATGCGGGCGAGGAGAAGATTGCAAAGTACATTGACATGCCGTTGCAACATATCAACGACCGTATGCTCAAAGCTATGCATCGTCTGGGTGACCGGGCAGCTATCGAACGATTGGTCGATCGGATCCGGCATCGCATCCCCGGAGTGACGTTCCGCACGGCCTTCATCGTCGGATTCCCCGGTGAAACAGAGGAAGCTTTCACCGAACTGAGAGACTATGTGCAGCAGGCTGAGTTCGACCGAGTCGCGGTGTTCCACTATTCGGATGAAGAGAACACTCCGGCGATTGGCTTTGATAGAAAGATCAAGCGAGACGTGATGGACGAACGACGCAACGAGTTGTTGGCGGTTCAGGAATCCATTGCGGCGGCGAAGGGACAGGAAAAGGTCGGGACGGTGCTTGATGTCCTGATCGACGGGCCATCCGAAGACACCTCCTTGTTACTCGAAGGCCGGCACGAGGGGTTGGCTCCCGACATCGATGGCGTGGTATATATGAATAAGGGTGTGGCTTCCGCCGGAGATCTAGTCAAGGTGCGGATCACCGAGGCGGTCACGTACGATCTCGTTGGGCGAATAATCTCGTAACCGCCACCTCGGCTTTTGGGTGTCTCCTACACTTCAAGCGTCTGTTCATCACCAACCTGATATCAGGTTATCTCGCACATGACGACACGGCCGAAAGAGTCCATTGTCCTTCTCATCCACTGCAAGGACCGTAAGGGCATTGTCGCCCGCGTCTCTGGTTTCATTCACGATTTCGGGGGCAATATCCTCAACTCCGATCACCACACGGACGAAGAATCAAACGATTTCCTGATGCGGATGGAGTATGCGGCGGAAGGATTACAGATCGCCTCCGATGAGATCGCATCCGCGTTCGCCCCCATCGCCAAAATTTTCGAGATGCGGTACGAAGTTCATCTCACCAGCCGACGTCAGCGCGTTGCGATGATGGTGTCGAAACAAGACCACTGTTTGGCGGACCTACTGCAACGGCATCGCCGAGATGAGCTACACATCGACATTCCCATCATCATTTCCAATCATGAGACCTGCGCGAGCTGGGCGGATCTCTTTAAAATTCCGTTCGCCGTGCATCCTGTCAGCAAGGAGACCAAGTCCCAACAAGAGCGGCAGGTCGTCACCCTCTTGAAGGAATATCGTGTGGAATTGGTCGTGATGGCCCGGTACATGCAAATTCTCAGCGCGGATTTCCTTGCGCAAGTCGGGTGCCCGGTTATCAACATCCATCATTCGTTCCTTCCTGCCTTCATCGGTGCGAATCCCTATCGCCAGGCCTATGACCGCGGGGTCAAGATCATCGGAGCGACTGCGCACTATGCCACACAGGACCTGGACGAAGGACCGATCATCGAACAGGATGTAATCCGGATTGGTCACCGGGACACCGTCGAGGATCTCGTCCGCAAAGGCCGAGATTTGGAGGAAATCGTACTGGCTCGGGCCGTGCGGAGGCATATCGAACATCGCATACTCGTGTATGGCCGGAAGACAGTCGTATTCGACTGAGTGCTGCGAGCGCAGATCGTTGCAGGCGCACTCAGCAACAAATCACGCCGGGCGTGGCGCGAGCGGCAGCGTGACAGTGAACGTGGAGCCTTGCCCCAGCTCACTTTGCACGCTGATGCAGCCCTTGTGAGTTTCGGCAATCCAAGAGCAGATGGCGAGGCCCAAGCCGGTGCCCTTCTTGGTGTGGGTACGCGCTTCGACGGTGCGGAAAAATCGGTTGAAGATCTTGTGCTGATTGTCCGGTGCGATTCCGATGCCCTGGTCCGTGACGGATATAATGGCCTGTTGGCCTTCGGTTATCAGGTTGATCGTGACTTTTCCTTTCGGGTTCGAATACTTGACGGCGTTTTCGACTAAATTGAGCAACAGCTCACGCAGGCGCAGCTCGTCACCCTGTACGCGAGCCGGCACGATAGTTCCCAATACAACCTCGATCGTGCGATCTTGCCCGAGCACGGTGGCCTGGCGGTGGATGTCTTCAACAAGTGCCTCCAGGGAGACCGGTAGCAGCTCAATCTTGACCGCGCCCATGTCGGCACGGGAGAGAAACAGCAGTTCATCGACAATGCGGGCCATCCGGTCGATTTCTTCAAGATTGCTCTCAAGCACGGTGTGATAATCTTCCAACGGGCGGGCCCGTCGCAGCACGAGCTCGGTTTCCCCTTTCATCACGGTTAACGGCGTCCGCAGCTCGTGCGAGGCGTCGCTGGTGAACTGGCGGATCTGTCGAAAGGACGCTTCCAGCCGCCCGATCATGTTGTTGAACGTCTCGACCAGTCGACCAATTTCGTCAGGCGCTGTCTGCATGGCGAGACGCTGACTGAGATCGCCGCCGGCAATGCGCTGCGCGGCCAGCGTGATGGCATCGACGGGGCGCAAGGCCCGGCCGGCGAGAAACCATCCCGCTGCAAGCGAGACGGCCAGCGCAATCGGCACAGCCACGGTCAGGAGGATGAAGAAATGGCGCAATGTATCCTCGATTGATTCCATCGATGTGCCGACTTGTACAATATAATAGAGAAAGTTGCCTCGGTATGTGATTGGCGCAGAGATCAGCCGCAGCTGGGGCTCGTTGGGATACTTGGTTGTTTCGAGCAGCGACTGGCCGAGGAAGGCCGTCTCGAGCGCCTTTTGGCTGAGTGGCACCTCATACCGCTTGATGTTGGGTGACCGGATCGTGATGGTGCCGGAGGGGCTGAAGATTTGGAAGAATTTGTCGATCCGGGCCAATTCAGGAAACTGGGATAGCAGGTCTTCTTCGTCGAGTAACGGAAGAAACCCGCGTTCTTCCAAAGAACGTACTGCGGTGGCGGCGGTTTCTTTGAGGGATTCATCGACGTCGTCTCGAAGATTCCTGGCGGTGATCACGTACAAGACGACAGAGAACGTGATCAATACCGTTGCCAGCGCGCTTCCATACCAGAGGGTGAGCCTGACACGCAGCGGCATCAGCAAGCTCCGGCGCAAGGCCTGAAGGAACTGGCTGGGGCCAGTCGGTAACAGCAGGTTGGCGGAAGCAGAATGGGCGCGACTTTCATATCAGTCGGCCTTCAGCATGTACCCACTGCCTCGAATCGTATGAATCAGCTTTTTGGTTCGGCCGCGATCGATCTTGTTACGGAGGTAGTTCACATAGACGTCGATGACGTTGGTGAAGGTGTCGAAATCCTGATTCCACACGTGCTCAGAAATCATGGGCCGCGTCAAGACCCGTCTGGTATGCCGCATGAGGTACTCCAGCAGGGCATATTCCTTGAGTGTGAGATCGATGCGTTGGCCGCTGCGGGTGACTTCGCGCGTGGCTAGATTCAAGACCAAATCATCGACTTGAAGAATTCCAAAACTCTCCGTTACGCCACGGCGGAGCAGGGCCCGGACGCGGGCCAGCAGCTCATCGATGGCGAACGGCTTGGTCAAATAGTCATCGGCGCCGGCATCGAGTCCTTTCACCCGCTGATCGATCTGGGACTGTGCCGTGAGAATCAGGACGGGAGTTTGAATGCGCTCGCGGCGGACGGCCCTAAGAATATCCATGCCGGACATCGATGGGAGCATCAGGTCGACCACCAACAAGTCATAATTGGTCGCCAAGGCCATCTCAAACCCCTTGGCTCCGTCCTCACACAGATCGACGGCGTAGCTTTCTTCTTCAAGCGCGCGCTTGATAAAGCAGCCGACTTTGGTCTCATCTTCGATGACGAGTACGCGCATGGACGATCTTTGTACAAGGGGGATTATATCAAACTGGACTCACATTCAGGGCAAGAAGTTTTGAGCGAAGGCTGATTGAGAGGTGGGAGGGGATGTTTACAGACTACGGGCTGTTACATGGAATCCCGCTGGACGATTTTCCCCAGCTAGACGATCCGTGGTTTGTTTCTCAACATTCGTACGATAAACGTTTCTTCGCCTTCGATTTTGAGTTCCCGATTCAATTGCAGCAACGTCTATGTCGATTTATCCAAGACTTTTGCGCTTCGCTCATCCGGAGCCAGTGAGAACGTAGTATTCACACAGGTAAAATCATTGGCACTCGGGAAAGTGAATTCCATCGTGAGCGCTTTTCGATACTCTTCGCGTGTTAGCAGCGCGGACTCTTGGTGTGCCTCCTGCCTCATATGAATAGTGATCATCACATCTGGAGCGATGTGCCGCAGGATGCCATCGACGTCTTTGGGTCTGATGGCCTGATCGAGATTGTTGAGCAGAAGATCGATGGAGGTCCGCGTCAGAGATGGCTTCGGCTCAGAAAGTTTGAGCGAGGGATTCGGTAATGAGGCACTTGGGGGCATTGCCGAAGATGAAAACGAAAAGGTCTAGGCTGATAAGCTTCGAGATTTGAAGAGAAAAAGGTAACCGATTCCAATGATCACGATGACGAAGCTGGGCCGATGGTGAGCGCATCTGGCACGGGCTCGCTCTCCGCCACCAACTCCGCCCACAGGTCCACACGAGTCATCTTATCGCGCTATCATTCCCAGCGGGTGGATTGGCAATGCTGCGCGACGGGAACTTCGGCCCCGTCTATTGTAGCAGGGGGGGCGCCCGTTCCGTGCGGCGCGAACTAGTGCACAGCACGCGAGCCGAATAAATCTCGCCGTCGCTAACATCACGCGTCAGCAGGGGGCTTGCATTCGCCGCAAATTTGTTATATCAACCGATTGACATGCACAGCCTCAATCCATCACTGGATCGTGGTGTTGAATAAGAAAGGAGGCGTCGGAGTATGAAGCAACAAGGACTCTCTGATTGGTTTCCGACTGTGGCGTTCATCGTGGTGCTGATGGTGTGCTCGATAGTGGCGACTCCCGCATGGAGCCAGTCATCGTCCGTCGATCGGCAACAAGGCACGCCTGCTGGTGTCGGTATGCAAGTGATGTCCGTCAGCGCCACCCTTCTCTATTTCCCATGTAAAGCAATCTATGCGCTCAACGGAGGAATCGTGGGCGGCTTAGCCTACCTGTTTTCTGGAGGCAGTGAACAAACGGCGAAGAGTATTTGGGTCCCCAGCATGTACGGGACTTATTTCATCTCACCGGAACACCTCACGGGCGAGCGCCCGGTGCGGTTTTTCGGGATCGCCGCCGACACTGACGGAGTTACTTCCGCCCCTGCGCCTATGGACCAATCAGGGTTTCAACCAGTCGAGTGATATGAATCCTGTCATTGGCGTGACACCGGACTTCAATGCCGGTGACAGGCAGGATATGGGGGGACGGGAGCCGACCTATTTCCTGAGGGCCCGCTACATCCGGGCCATCGAAGAATTGGGCGGTATCCCTCTGATCCTTCCCCTCGTGTCCGTTCCGTCCGCCAGACGGCGGCTCCTCGATGGTGTGGATGGACTGCTGCTGACCGGCAGCGGGCCCGATCTCCCTCCCCGATTGTATGGAGAACGGCAACGCTACAAATTTCCGCTCGTCAGCGAGCGCCGGTCCAACTTTGAGCTGGAACTGGTCCACCAGGCCAGAACTCGCGATCTCCCGCTCTTGGGGATTTGCGGAGGCATGCAGACGGTTAACGTTGCCTGCGGTGGCAGTCTGTTTCAGGACATTCCGTCTCAGGTTCAACAGGCCTTAAATCACCGTCAAGCCACGAAAGCGGTGCAGGTCTCGCATCCGGTGTCGATCGTGCCGAAGAGCCTGCTCTGGAAAATCGTTGCCCGGGCGACGCTGATGGTCAACAGCGCTCATCATCAGTCTGTCAAGATCGTTGCACCCTCGTTAGTGGCCAGCGCGATCGCGCCGGATGGGATCGTTGAAGCCATCGAATCACCCACCCACCGATTTCTGCTGGCTATTCAATGGCACCCGGAATTCCTCTTCGAACGCCACACGGCTCACCGGAACCTGTTTGAGGCCCTGTTGCGCGCCGCACGACGGACTCGCGCATGATCGACACCGGTGGCCGCCGTCAAGCCCGCGCTCGGTATCGCCAGACTCATTCCGCTCGACCGGCTATACTTAATTCCGGAGTACACCTAACCCCAGTGATCTCACCACGCTCCACTCAGGGACATCCGTGATCAATCGCCTCTTTCGAACCAAATCCATCAGCCAGATTCTGGCTGACGCGAACCACCCGGAACATCGCCTCAAAAAAACTTTGACCGCGTGGGATCTGACGGCTCTGGGGATCGGTGCGATCATCGGGACTGGTATTTTCGTGCTAGTCGGCACCGCCATCGTGGGCGATGAGCACCGGCCAGGGGCTGGGCCCAGCATCGTCCTGTCCTTCGTGCTATCGGGATTCACCTGCGCGCTGGCCGCACTCTGCTACGCGGAATTCGCGGCCATGATTCCTGTCGCCGGTTCGGCCTATACTTTTTCCTACGCGACACTGGGCGAGTTCCTCGCCTGGCTGACCGGATGGAATCTGATCTTGGAGTACGGCGTCGCCTGCGTGGCCGTGGCGATCGGTTGGTCTGGCTACTTCAATAAACTGCTCAAGCTTGCGGGCGTGGAACTGCCCTATTGGGCGACGAATCCACCGCACTGGGCGGGCGGACCGGAAGGTAGTATCGCCAATTTTCCCGCGGCAATCATTGTCGTGCTGATCACGATCATTCTGGTAATCGGGATCAAAGAAAGTGCGCGGGCCACCGGACTGATCGTTATGGTCAAACTCTCTGTCATTCTGTTTTTCATCGCCGTGGGAACTCCCGCCGTCAGCGCCGACAATTGGACTCCATTTATGCCGAATGGATTTGAGGGGGTGCGGGCAGCCGCGGCCATCATTTTCTTTGCCTATATCGGCTTCGACGCCGTCTCAACCGCTGCGGAAGAGGCCCGCAATCCTCAGCGGGATGTCCCGCTGGGAATTCTCTGTTCCTTAGCCGTGTGTACGGTGCTCTACATTTCCGTCGCCGCGGTGCTGACCGGCCTGGTCCCTGTGAGTCAGATCGACATACACGCCCCGGTGGCCGAAGCCCTGAGTCTGGTGGGGTACAAGTGGGGGGCGGCGCTGGTGGCGATCGGCGCGGTCGCCGGTATTACCAGCGTGCTCATCGTGATGATGCTGGGACAAATCCGCGTCTTCTTCGCCATGTCGCGCGACCAACTGTTGAGTCCCGGGCTGTCGATCGTGCATCCGCGATTCGGCACGCCGCATCGAGCCACGATTCTCACCGGTGTCGCCGTGGCGATTCTGGCCTCCTTGTTTCGGATCGGCGATGCGGCCGACATGACCAACATCGGAACTTTCTTCGCCTTCATATTGGTCTGCTTTGGCGTGATGCTGCTCCGCTATACGAAGCCGGATCACCCTCGCCCGTTTCGCCTGCCCTTTATGCCCCTTGTCCCGCTCTTGGGCATGGCGGCATGCCTCTATCTCATGATCGGACTCCCCGCGCTGACATGGACCCGCTTCATCGCCTGGACGATCATCGGCATCGTGGTTTATATCGGCTACGGGATGAGACATAGCAAACTTGCCGTGCAGAACGGCCAGCCATGACCCTTCCAGGTTGGAATACTCCTGAATCGCCTTCCTAAATCGCGGCTACAGGGCTGTTGGGGTTAACTTGATTGTCCTGAGGTCTGAGAAGGAGAAGTCGGTGCAATAGGTGACTGATCATTCGTCGACGAAGTGGTGGCCGGTTGTTCCGGCTGGGCAAGGGGCGAGGCAGCGGGCTGACTCACTGGAACTGAGGACGGCGGCAGCACCGATGCACTCGGCGCGGAGGCGACCGGTTTCGTCGGTGCCGGCCTTTCCGGTTTGATACTCCCCTCCCAGGACGGGCCGGAATACATGTCCGGGGGCAGGCCTCTGGCCTTCCATTTTTCCTCAAAATCGGCGGCAGCCTTGTTGGGTGTTTTGCCGGTCCCGAGTACGTCGTTCCAAGGATACACCTTGGGGCCGATCTGACATCCGGACTCCGTACGTTTGAGATACAGCGCGATTGGATTACCTCGATAGGGACCGAGATAGATGTGCACGTAGCCGACATATTCGAGCAACGAAGACATATCCCTCCAGGACAGTACATGATGCCATAAGAAGTCTGAAGACGGCAAGGTATGCGGGGTCGAACGGCCCATCC
>Ga0194121_10003072_pt1 | contig 25763 bp, 27 predicted proteins | sample TA2MahCa50mmetaG_FD_148609 | JGI IMG/M metagenome (GOLD analysis project Ga0194121, IMG submission 148609) | Freshwater microbial communities from Lake Tanganyika, Tanzania - TA2015020 Mahale Deep Cast 50m | ecosystem: Environmental > Aquatic > Freshwater > Lake | place: Tanzania: Lake...
GAACAACAGAAAAACACATTGAAATATGTGTATGGTGACGCATCCACTCTCTAACTCACACTAAATCAACTTGTTATGCGCACAACATCAACACATTGTAACACGCCCCACCCTTGAAAGCCTTCTTCCCACCCGATATATAATAAAAGAAAGCCCCGAAGGGCTCTCTTTCATTAAATCAGCCATTAGAACGCAATAAGTTCTTCGGGCTTGAAGGTGCTAACGGGCTTGTAATCAGGCATTTTGCTCTTGATAAGCACGCTTGGCAACACCGTAGTGGTTGCAGGCATCACAACGCAATTCATTATTTCCCCGCTGTCCGTTGTTTGCTCAATTATCTCAAAATTACTGATTTGAGATAGTGCAATCCTTTTACTGCGCAACTCTTCTGACAACTTTTCAGAACAAGTAACTAACTCACTTGTTCCGTCTTGGCGTGTTAAGGTTAACACCAGACGCTTGCTGTTGTCAATTAAGTTTGCTTTACTGCAAGGACGATAATTACCGCCTACGCCACAAACACTTTTGAGTGTGCCCAATGACACTCTGTCTTCTCTTTGATAAACTTTGAAGTTTAAAGCCATTTTTTATGGTTTTACGATTAATAATCGGGGGATAGCCCCCATTTGTCCACCCATAAGTGGGGTATCTGTTGGAAGTACCCCATCCTCTCATACATATGGTAAATTTCTGACTACCAAGGGGTTAGGGGGGGCTTGTCAAGCTATAGCTTTACTATGGGGGAGTGTTTGTCAAGCTATGGCTTTACTAAAATTTTGCGAAAAGTAGTAGTTTTCACTACCCTTTGCAAAAAATAAATTTGGAAATCTCATTACAATAACAGTAACTTTGGGGTGGTGGGTGGGGCATAGGGATAATAAAAGCTGGATAGAAATGATGCATAATATAGCATTCACATAAATAATTGTAGTTGAATATGTTGTAAAGTTGTTTTATCTTTGTGGTAATTAAAGCATGGAAAACAAGAGCTTGATATTACAAAGAATAAAGAAGTCTGAATCAGATAGCTTCTCATTAGCACAGAAGTACTATTCTATATTATCTGCTGTTAATAGTTTAGGTCTTACTAAGAGAGAAATAGAGCTTATAGGGTTTGCAGCTGTTAAGGGTAATATGAGCTATGCTAATATTAGAGAGGAGTTTTGTGCCAAGTATGGAACAACGGGTCCTACGATAAATAACATCATTTCCAAGCTTAAGAAGTCTGGTATTCTGGTCAAAGATGGGACAAAGGTGAAGGTGAACCCTATCATCCTCTTAAATTTCAGCAAGGATTTAACATTAGAAATAAAGCTGACACATGGATAAGCCTATTAGCCTGTCTGTTAAGGACTATTTGATTAGGAAGTTAGCCGTAAAGCTAATGACGCCAGAAAAGAATATTGAGGCTGTTATAAATCATCAGTTCCAAAGCGCTAATGAGGCGATGTATGTCAATAAGATGGTGGAAATCAGTGGGTTTGGGAAGTTTATATTCAACGACGGAAAGGCAATAAAGAAAATGGACAATTATAAGAAGATAGAAAAAGCCCTTCTTAACACCCTGTCACTACCTGATTTAACAGAGGCCAGGAAAAGAGCCACGTTGCTAAAATTAGGAACGACAAGGTCAAATATAGAGCTCTTAAAACCAAGAATAGATGAAAGCAATAAATTTTTCTCAACTTTACGAGGGGTGGAGAAATAATTTAGTGCCGCCTAAAAGAATCAGGGAAGCAATACAAAAGACCAGCGAATCTAGGCTCCTTATTTGTGAGGAGTGTTCGTGGCATTCTAAAAATTATAAAACGGTTAGACCAGACGCTCATTGCACACATTGTGGGTGTACGCTTTCTGCAAAGACCAAATGTCTCTCTTGCTCCTGTCCTATAAATAAATGGGAAGCGGTGGCTACAGAAGAAGAGGCAGAAGAACTAAAAAAACATGAAAAATAAAAAAGAGCTTAGGTTAAACAAAATACCCCTCAAGCTATTTCTTGAGGCTCTTGCAGATATTTACAACAGAGGGGTAGAGTATGTAGATATTATAGGTAATCCTGGAGAGGAACAGGATTCTATAGGACTAGCCATTAAAAAGGAGTATTTTTCAGAGCCTGAAGAAGAAGAAGAAGAGAAAAAAGATTTATCAGAAGAAGATTTAAACCAACTAATATGAATCCAGTAGTAGAAGCATGGGTGGTTATTGAAAAACTAGGAGCTCTAGTTGCCACAGCAGGTGTTTCAGAAGATGTAAAAACGCTAGCCAACGAGGAGATAGCTAAACTAATCAAAACTGTGATTTCACCAGGATTAGACAGACTGTCTGCTGCAAGTGCTGGCTTGATAGTAAAATAAGCTTATGAAAAGAGCGAGTTATTACTCCCAGATATTGAGCATGTTACAAGATCTCCACAGGACCTATCCCACATACAATATAGGCAAGCATTTGTCTACAGCGCTAGATGGGTATGGAGATATGTGGGGACTAACAGACAGAGAAATACTATTTGCCCTAGAAGAGTATAAAGCCCAACTAGACACGGACGTTCCTCATACAGATGATGATGAAATAGATCAAATCATTAAAGATGGGATGAATCTAGATGACATTTTAACAGAAGAAGAAGATGGCGAAGATTATTAAAAAAACTACATACATAAATGCTGAGCTCGATTGGGCTGAGCAACAGTTACAAAGCTGGAAGGCTTATGTAGATGCCAATCCTCTACACGAACTAAAAGACCGTGTTGAGTGGAAACCAACATCTAAAGGAGGAATGATACCTATGGTGATTGCATCTATTGAAGCACAGGGTAAGTTCATCCAAGAAACGATGAAAAACTACCTTGCTCTTCTGGAGGTTGTGGAGAAACTGCGTGAGAAAGAAGAAGCTAGGGTGGAGGTGAGAGGAAGTGGAGAGTTGAGTTCAATGGCTGAAGACTTTCTTAGAAGCAGACGATGACGCAGATAAAAAGCATAGATTACAAAGACTGGTATATAAACCAGGGGCGTGTTCCTGACCGTGAGTCTGCTGAATATAAACAATTCTTTGACTTTCATAGGGATATATGTCTGAACGGTGCTATGATGAACGGGGTGTTTATTAACCCCTTTCTCTACTGGCACCTTAACATCTGGCATACGGAGGTGGATATTATTGATGAACGTGGAAGAATATCACAGAAATATACCAATCCCTTATTACGCGATAATGAGTGGATTGTAACAAACGAAATAGAAAAGGCTCAGCAAGACAAGAAAGGCCTAGTGATACTAGGCATTCGACGTTTTGCAAAGTCTGTTTTAGAGGCTTCTTACATAGGGTGGGGCGCTACATTCGATGAGAATTCCCAGAATGTGATCGCTGGGTTGAATGCCCCCGATATAAAGCTGATCACGGATAAGCTGGACAAGGGCCTTAACTTTTTGCCTGAAGCATGGAGATGGCAAAGAGTTGAGGATAACTGGAAAAACCAAGTCACCTTAGGTATTAAGACCAAATCAGGAGAACGTATACCGTTCTCCCAGATACTCATTCGTAACCTGGATGAAGGTAACAATGAGGAAGCTATTGCAGGTACAAAACCACGTAAACTAATCATCGATGAGATTGGAAAGGGTAATTTTCTCAGAGGGTTTCAAGCAGCTGTTCCAGGATTTACAACTCCTTATGGATGGGGGTGTTCTCCAATTCTTACTGGTACTGGGGGTGATATGAAGCGATTCATGGATGCCAAGAGTTTAATGTTTGATGTAAACAACTTTAACTTTCTAACCTACAACAATGAAAAGGATGAGAAACGTGTTCATGGCCTTTTTATTTCGTATAAATATCGAATGGAGGCTAAAGAACAGAGCACGCTTGGTGCATTTTTAGGAGAGTGTAAAGAAAGTGATCTTCACAACGTTAAGATGCTGGTGAGCAATGAAGAGAAGGCTAAAAATATTACAGAGCACACACTAGAGCGTCTTAAAAAGGCTGGTGATAGAGTGGCCTATTTAAAAGAGAAAATGTACTACCCATTTGAGGTGGATGACATCTTCTTAAATGAGGACACAAACATATTTGATATAGAAGCAGCTAAACGTCAGAAAGCTAGACTGATTGGGCAAGGGCGTACGGGCACACCTATTATTCTGTTTCATGATGGAGAGAAAATTAGTCATGAGTTTACAGATAAACAACCCATCACCAACTTCCCTCTTAAGAATAGTGATCTGAAGGATGCTCCTGTAGTGATATATGAATTTCCTTTAGAAAACCCACCATATGGACTGTATGTAGCAGGAGTTGACCCCTATAGACAAGGACAAGCTGTTTATTCTACATCTTTGGGATCTGTGTATATTTATAAGAGAATGCACGACATAACGAGTGAGAAATACCAAGATATGTTCGTAGCTTCGTATTGTGCTCGACCTGAAAAGAAAGAAATCTGGGAAGAACAGGCTAGGATGCTCATCAAATATTACAATGCTAGAACGCTTTGTGAAAATGATGACATCTCCTTTATAGAATATATGAAATCAAAAGGAGATGCTCACTATCTAGAAAAGCAACCTGAGTGGTTAAAAGAGATAGTGCCTGGTACTACCGTCAGACGTGAGTATGGTGTGCACAGAAGCTCTGACAAAATCAGAGACTATCTGCACAATTGTTTGAAGAAATATATGGATGAGGTGATATATAAAGAGACAGATGCAGATGGAAATGTGACAAAAGAGTTCAAAGGTGTGTCAAAGATATTTGATCCTATGTTGTTAGAAGAGGTTATTCAGTATAACGATCAAGGTAACTTTGACCGTATCATTTCTGCAGAACTAGCTATTGCTCAGGCACTTAAAATGGATCCTATTTTAGGTAAGGTGGGAGGATCAGGTGATGCAAGAGTGAAGGCCCTTTTTAAACCAAACAAGAAAAACCAGCTGTTTACAGTATCAAGAGGATTATTTCAAAAGAAAAAAAGTAAATTGTTCATATAATGGCAATTATTAGATATACGAAAGATGCTACCATCAGGTATGCCTATCTTAACATCTTTCCTGACCAGTTTAAAACTGATAAGGAAAAGCAGGATGAGAGTTGGATAAAGAACACTATAGACTACTTTGCAAACAAATCCTATGCAGAGTATATAAAAAACCGTGACACCTTTGTTAAGAACTATGACTTAATGAAGGGTATTCTAAGAATGGAGGATTTCTATCAAGAACCTCAGGTGAAAAGCTTTACAGATGTATTAACAGCTGATTTACAGCTTCCTGCATATGTAAAGATGTATTCCATCATTACCACCCCTGTTAATGAGCTAGTTGGTGAAATAACCAAGCGTCCTGATACATTCAGGGTGAAAGCATTTGATGATGATAGCCAAGCTGAAGAGCTAGAGTTCAAAACTGGCATTCTCCAGCAATACGTTATTTCTCAGGCAAAACAGAAAATATTACAAAAAGCAGTCCTTAGTGGAGAGGAAATGGACGAAGAACAACTTGATGAGCTCACAATGGAGGATGTCAAAGATGTTCTTGATAGCTACACATCTGTGGCTGAGAAGTGGGCTAATCACGTTCTCACCTGCCAGAAGGCTGAGTTCAATCTGAAAGAAAAGAGCGAAGATGCATTTCGCGATTTGCTAATTTCTGCCAGAGAATTCTATCATATATATGAAGATAACTCGAAACTGGGATTCAATATTGAGGTGGCTAACCCCAAGAACACATGGTTTCTTACAACTCCTGATCGTAAGTGGATCTCTGATCCTACAGGTAGAGCACAGGGGGCTTATGCCGCTGGTACAGTGCAAGTTATGGAGCTTTCAGAAATCATTGAAAGCATCCCAGACCTCACCAAAGAAGAAATTGATCACCTTCGTTCATCTCTTCAAGACTATGGATTAATCAACGTACGTGAGTCCAACCTAGGCAATCCTAATGCGATTCCTGGTATAGACTCTGTAATGTATGATACATATGACCCCTTAGTTCTCCAAACTCGCATGATTATTGAATCAGAGATTAAAGAGAACAATGATGGACTAAAAGACTTCTTAGGACTCACATCTAATGTAAGCTCTTTTGGATATAAATATGTTGTTGTTCGTGCCTACTGGATAAGCAAGAAGAAGATTGGTAAGGTGATTTATATTGATGAGATGGGTAATGAACAGTCATTGCTAGTAGATGAAAACTACAAGGGTGGCACTATTCCTACAGAACAATCACTAGAATGGGGATGGATTAATCAGTGGTACCAGGGTACAAAGATTGGACCTGACATCTATCATGTTAAACCCTTCAAGCTTCTCAACTACTGTCCAATCATCGGTACAACATTTGAGGTGAAGAACACGGATGCTAAGTCTCTAGTTGATTTGATGAAGCCTTTCCAGGTGTTATATAATGTATGTATGAACCAGCTTTATAAGCTTCTTGAGAAAGAGGTGGGTAAGGTGTATTTGACATCCATTAGACATATTCCTGTTCCTAAGGATGGTGATGCTCAAGATGCATTGGATGTGTGGGAAATGGAAGCAAGAAACAGGGGTGTTGTCTTTATTGACGATAGCCCTGAGAACCTGAAGAGTCCTTCTAGCTTCAACCAGTTTAGAGATATTGACCTTACGCGTACACAAGAAATCCAATCTCGCTATCAACTAGCTATACAGCTAAAGAATGAATGTTGGGAACTTGTTGGTATGAGTAGACAAAGACTTGGATCTATTACACCTAGTGAATCTGCTACAGGTACACAGACAGCAATTCAGCAGTCATATGCTCAAACAGAACCTTTATTCATAGCACATGAGTATGTAATAGGTCAGCTCTATCAAGCTATCATTGATGCTGCCTTATATGTAGAGGCTAAGAAGCCTCAATCTACACTCAGCTACATTACGAGTGAGGGTGAGAGTGCCTTTGTATCTGTTAATGGTACAGATCTTAGATTTCGTGATCTGAAAGTGTTCTTGACAAATCGTCCTGAGGATACACAGATGTTCACTGAGCTTCGTGAATTGGCCCAACCTTTGATGCAGAATGGCGGATCTCTGTATGATGTAATTGAGCTTTACAGCACCAAGTCTATGAGAGAGATGAAGAAGGTGTTTAAAACTCTTCGTGATAAGCAAGATGCCATGAAACAGCAACAGTTGCAAACTCAACAACAACAAGTGGAACAACAGGGTCAGATTGCTCAAGCTCAGATGGAGCAAGCTCAAATGCAGAAAGAGCAGGAGATTACAAACGAAAACTATCAGAACGAGCTTGATCGTATAAATAAGAAGGAGATAGCTCTTATCAACGCTGAGTCTAAAACAATGGGTATAGGACTCCCTGATGTAGACAAATCAGGAATCCCTGATGTATTGGAAATCAGCAAGTTAGCTACAGAACAGTCTAAGGCAAGTCGTGAATATGATGCAAAGATTGCTGACATTGCTTCCAAGAATAGACTAGCTGCTGATAAGCTGGTTATTGAAAAAGAGAAGATAAAGGTGGCTAGAGAGAACATGCAAAATGATCTGGCTATAGCTAAAGAGAACGCAAAAGGAAGAGCAAAGAAACCTAAGAAAAAATGATGAATATCGAAGAGATAGCGGATACTGACGCCGTTGAGTTTGATCCCACCCCTCATGAAGACATCACAGCCTGTATACAGGCTATGGGTGTGATTGAGGATATGGACCCTATTTTACTATCTGAAGGAGAATCTAAGATGGTAGAGCGCATCAGAAAGATGTCTCTCATCATCACTTACAAAGCTCTAAAAGAGATATTTGAAGCTAATCAATATGGAGATAAAAAACCCACACAAGGTAGAGCATAGGAAACTAGGAAAAGAAAAAGCGTGGGGAATTGCTTGGATGGAGGAAAATAAGATAACTATAGACCAAACATTAACTGGATATCGCTATCTTCTATATCTGCTTCACGAGCACTTCCATTTAAAACACCCTGATTGGAGTGAGACTAAGGTGATAAAAGAGTCCTCCTTAACAGCTAGATTCCTCTGGAAAATGGGGTTTAGACGGGTAGAGTTAAAGTGATTTAGTTAGAGTAAATTATATTAATGCTATATTATCTATAAAAATGATGAATATAGATATATAACTCTTTGCTATTCAATACCATTTACATATTTTTACATTTCATAAACCAATCAAAAATAACTACATATGGCTGAGAACGTTGATACGCAATCATTTAATTTCAGTATTCAGGACACTATGGAAATGGGTCTTGGTAATGCTGAGCTCTTAAAAGACCTAGTGGCTCCAGAAACCGCTAGTGGAAACCCTGATGACATCAAGGAAATTATAAAGGAGGTTGAGCCCCAAAAAGCTCCAGAACCTGCACCTCCAAAAGGTAAAGAGATTGCTGCACCTGCTGATGAGGCAAATGCACAAGAAACTCTTAAAAACTTCCTATTAGATGCTACAGAAGAAGAGCAACCGTCTGAAAATCAAGAAGTTACACCAAAGAAGGCAGCTCCAAAAGCTCCTAAAGCTGGTGAATTGAAACAAGAAGAAGCTCCTGCTGAAGAGCAGGAAACTACAGAAGACGGTACAACACAATTTGGTGCACTAGCTAAAGATCTATATAAGCTAGGTGTTTTCTCTCAAGACGAAGGTGAGGAAGATATAAATGTCTCTACCCCTGAAGAGTTTCTAGAAAGGTTCCAAAACGAGAAAAAGAAAGGGGCTATTGAGATGGTTAATAACTTCATTGGACAGTTTGGAGAAGACTATCAACAAGCGTTTGATGCCATATTTGTAAAGGGTGTTGACCCAAAAGAATATTTTGGCACCTATAACACTGTAGTGAGTTTTTCTGAAATGGATCTGTCAAAGGAGAATAACCAAGTGACAGTGATTAGACAAGCTCTCACTGACCAAGGATTTGAGCCTGATGACATTAATACAGAAGTGGAAAGGCTTAAAAACTATGGTGATTTGGAAAGTGTAGCCACCAAGCATCATAAAGTGCTTGTAAAGAAAGAAGCTCAGAAACTGGCTCAGATGGAGCAAAAATCTGAGATGGAGCTACAACAGAAACAAGCCATTAAAAATCAGTACATTAACAATGTTCAGCAAGTTCTTAACGACAAGCTGAAATCAAAGGAGTTCGATGGTATCCCCATCAATCCCAAACTAGCTAGCGAACTACAAGACTTCCTACTGGTGGATAAGTACAAAACAACGTCTGGAGAAACTCTTACAGACTTTGACCGTACCATCCTGGAATTGAAGAGACCAGAGAACCATGCAACTAAGGTGAAGGTTGCTCTCCTCCTCAAAATCCTAGAGAAAGACCCCACGCTTTCCACTATTCAAAAGACAGGCGTTACAAAAAAATCTAACGAACTGTTTGGGGAGGTAGCTAGACAAGTAACAAAGGCTAAGAGCGCACCAGCTCAGCAGTCTAAACCCAATTCATGGTTCTTATAAATTTCATTAAAATAAAAGAATAACAAAATGGCAATTCAAACAATTCCAGGCCTAACTGGCTTTACCTACGCTCGTGTAGCTTCTATGGACAAGCGTGCAGTTGGTAAATTAACAGATGCTAACCACCTGGAGAGCTTTCACTCAACAGAGCCTGCTGATTATGACAAGAAAATCATCAGTCTCTACACGCAGAGCTCTCTTTATAGCAATGACTTCCTGGACATGATTAACAAGAGCACGCCTTATTACATTGATAATAACAGCGATGCTTGGAAATGGCAGGTGGCCGTTCCTTACAAATTCCCAAAAATCATCGACGTTCCAACTAGCACAGCTGAGTTAAGCAAGCCTGGTATTGATGGTCAAGAGTTCCAATTGGTCCTTGACACAAACGAGTTCTCTAAGAACGCTATTGTGTCTGTAGGTTCTCGCCAGTATGGTCCTCGCTTTTACGTTATTAAGGACCCCGTTCCTTGGAACATGGGCTTCCTTTATAGCTTCACACTCGTGAGCGACAATCCTCAAGTGGATTTTGTTAGCTCTACATTTCTTCAGTATGGTATTGAGCTTGAGCTAGTAGATGCTGCAATCGGTGAATTCGATCAGGATTTATTAGGTCTTCCTCGTTTGGGAGAGCAAATCACTATGTTTGAATCTTTAGGTTCTGCATATGGTTTTGAGCACAAAATCACTGAGTGGGCTGATGACAAAATGCTGCGTGACTCTTCAGGACGTCCTTTGGATATCCTTGTATATGCACCTCAGCGTCGTAATCAACTTCCTTTAACTCGTAATGATGTTAAATGGGAGCCATTTATTGAGTTCTGGATGCGTAAGTCTATGCTTGAGTTGAAAGTTAAGCGTATGATTTGGTCTCGTCCTGGTACTGTTAAGACTAATGGTAGCAAGCAAGAACTTAAGCGTACTTCTGCTGGTGTTTACCACCGCATGCGTAACAACGGTAACCTGGTTCAATACAACCGTGGTGAATTTACTGCCAACCTGATTCGTTCTGTGTTTGGTGATTTGTTCTATCGTCGTGTGGATGTTAAAGATCGTCGTGTTAAAATGTATACAAACGAAGCAGGTTTTGACGTATTCCAACAAGCTTTGAAGAGTGATGCTTTGAACAGTGGTCTTACCTTTATGGCTGATAGCGGAGATCGTTATATGCAAGGAGAAGGACAACACATCACTTACAACTTTGCATTCGATGCAATGGTTACACGTGAAACAGGTCGTGTTGAACTTATCCACCTGAAAGAGTTAGATCTACCTCAAACTAATCTAGAATTCGGACAGAACAAGAAGTCTACACCTGTATTCATGGTGTTTGACGTATCTCCAATGTCTGATGGTTCTTTGGTTAATAACATCCGTGAAGTTCGTATGAAGGGTGCACCTTCTATGACTTGGGGATATATCGATGGAACTCGCCACCACTTAGGCTTTGCTAAGTCTCAGGGTATGAGCTCTGCTAACAAATTCCCAGGATATGAAATCTGGATGAAGGATCGTTGTGATGTATTCATTGAGGATTTGTCTCGTACAGTTCTTATTGAGGAAATCCCACAATTCTAATAAGAATACAGTTCACACTGTTCAACCTACCGAGAAGAGATTACCCTCCACTTTCAGAGTGGGGGAGCTCTTCTCAAACAGAGATGGGAGACAGGGCGATCTCCTGTTTGCCATGAGGTTCAGTCCTCACATCTCTGCAAATAAACCGAATAAATAAACTACATATGGGCAAGATTGGAAAAATCTCAACAATTAAGAAAGAGTATAACAACGGACAATTACAAACAATGCAAGGCGGACTTGCTTTGAGAGGGTTCACACGCATTCCTGGAACAGGAGTGTTTAAGTATCCTTACAAAGAATTAGATGGTCAGTATAGAACAGGACTTGATCCTAATGCTGCTTACATCCGTCGTATCCAAGATCCTCTAGAGAGAGAAATGGAAATTGAACGTGTTAAAGCACTAAAAGAAAAACTAGAAAGTGCTTTGGGAAGTATTAAATTAGATCCTCGTTCCCAATTCTGGAACTATGGACAGTCTACATCCTCACATGATACACTACATGTGCAACCTGTAAAACTGATGGATGGAGACAACTTCTTTGACCTTAATATTCCTCTTCAAGAGATTGCGTTCTCTTGGTTACGTGTACACCCCACAATTGCAAGCTCTTATCAAGCTTGGGAGCGTGGTGAGTTTCCTGCTGACACTCAGTTCTATGTAGCTGATGATCAAGTGGAAAATGCTGTACTGTTTAAGAAGAAGCAACTTATCAACAAGGCTATTGTCAAGTTTGACACTATGACCCCTGAGAAGAAGAAAAAGGTAGCACGTTTGTTGGGACTGCCTGTTACAGATAACACTACAGAAGAAGCTGTGTACAACCAGGTGGATAACCTGTTGAAGCAGACAGAGTTCAAGAGCGGTAAATACCAAGGACTCTCTCCTGTAGAAATCTTTAACAGATATGCAGACATGAAAGAAAACTTGCTCCATATTAAAGACTTGGTGAAACAAGCAATCACCCATTCTGTATACAGAATTAAACCTAGTGGTAGAGTTTATGAGGGTGAGTTTGAAGTAGGTAAGGATGAAGATGATCTAATTAAAACACTTGCTGATGATGAAAATCAGGACATGCTTCTGACTCTCGAAGGCAAGCTGAAAACTAAGAAACTAGCTGCTATATGATATCTGTAGATAGTTTATTATACAAAATCGACCAAAGACTAAATAAACTATCGACCAACGTTCATCAGCAGATCAACCTTGAGGACAAAATCTTAGCTTTAAATGAGGCTCAGATTAAGCTGATAAAGCAGAAGGTTGATGGTATAAGTGTGGTTAGTGGGTTAGGTCTCGATGCTTTTAAGAAGCGTTACGAGGATTTACAAAGCTTAGTGATAAGTTATAATCACCAGCCTCTCCAACTAAACCTAAGAAACTTAGAACTAAATCAATGGTTTGCCAATTTACATCTCCTGGTTCCTAAGTACATGTTCTATATGGACGCGTATATAATAGCTGATAAAGGGAGGTGTAAAGACAGAAAGATCTGGATTAACAGAGACCTGGCTAAACATGGTGATCTTCAGTTCATTCTGAATAATGACCACTACAGGCCTTCTTTTGAATACCAGGAAACGTTTAACTTCCTGTCCTCAGATGAGATAAGCATTTTCACAGATGGCACATTCACACCTAAAGACATTTATATCCTGTATATGAGATATCCTCAATACATCGATAAAACTGGATACACAAGGTTTGATGGTCAACCCTCTGTAGATTCTGACTGTGAATTGGAAACCTATTTAGAAGACGAGTTGCTAGACTTAACAGTACAAAACCTAGCTATGTACACTGAGAATCAATCTGCTGTACAAAGCTCCATGGTGAGAATTCAAACGAACGAATAAATTTTTCTTAACATTTAAAATAAAACAAAATGGCTGATTTTTCATTAACTACGCTCTTCGTAGTTCCTGTTGGTAGCGGTATTGCCGATAGCGGATCTACGCAAGACTTAACCCCTGGACAGGTGGGGATTTTTAAAGCAGACTATGCTGTTGCCACTGATGCTAACATTGCTGCTTCTCCCTACTTCTATGTTGCTCAAGGCCGCACAAATACCTATCTGCAAGGCTCCAAACGTTCTGACAAGATCAAAGGATGCCCCACTGCAAACTGTAACAGCAATGTAACTGAGTGGTACAAAACTGTAGGATGTCCCATATCTGCTACACAGATTACAGATGTAGGAGGTTGGAATGCACAATGTGGTGATATTCTCACCCTTACACTTCGTGCTCACTCTAGCTACATTGACACATTGTACTTCAACGGTTTCACTCGCAGTGTAACTGTACAAGCTCCTTGTTGTGAGTGTGACGCTGATCCTTGCGCAGATGTAGATGTACCTGCTCTTATCGATCAGTTCATCTATCAATTGAGTCTTCAGGCTCCTGGAGACAACCCTGACAACATTTCTTTCAGCACGTTCTACACATTCCAAAGAATTGGTGACGACCAAAATGCTGTTCTTCGTATCACTGGTAAGCCTCTAACTAAGTATGCCCAGCCTTGTGATGTAGCAGCATTCCCTTGGGAGTATGACCGTATGTGGTTCCGTACATTCGTGTACAGTGGACCTGCAACTACAGCTGACTTCATCGTTGCTGATGATTGTAACATTGTAGCTAACCCTGTAGTAATTCAACGTGCCTCTTATCCTAGCGGTACATCTGCAGAGATTGCTCAATTAGAGAAAAACTTCTACAGCTATCAAGCTGGTTATTTGAAGCATCTGTACAGAATGGCTGGATATAATGAGAACTTTGAAAGCTGGGTAAGTGATAATACTACTTACAATACCTTCAACATCCGTTTCAATGAGTACAACAAATCTGAGTACCAGTGGGGTGACTACATTATGGAGGATAGCAGAGTGATTATTGCTGTTGCAAAAGGATCTCAGGAAGAAACTGATCTTCAGGATATTCTAGTAGCTGCTCTAGGTGCTGTAGCTGGTGACAATGTATGTGTAACTACTACATCTACCACCAGTGCTGCTCCAACTACCACTACTACTAGCACATCAACTTTGATCCCATAATAGTAGGGTAGATATAGAAACATTCGTATTAACCTAAGCCAGAGGTGAGAGGATATAAACTCAGATCCTCTGGCTTATTCATTTAAAACAACATGGCAGATTTGAAACTAGACATCTTAGTGATTCCTACGTACAACGTACTAACATTAGGGGTTGCTGATGCTTCTATCTATCCCACAAACCCTCCTGTTGTTTCTGGAGCCACGATTGAAATTAATGTTCCTGGTTTTGGTGTTGTATTAAGACCATTTAGTGTTAACGACTTCAACGTATTTACCACATCAAATTTAGGACTAAGTCCTTTAGGAGTGAATCAACCACTTCCTGATGGGGTTTATCATTTGAAATACTCTGTAGCACCTGCATACATAAACTTCGTAAAGAAGTCTATTGTACGTGTAGAGAAGCTACAGGAAAAGTTTGATAATGCCTTCATGAAACTTGACATGATGGAATGTGATGGATCTATTAAGACACAGGCAAAGGTGGATCTCACTTCTATCTATTTCTTCATTCAGGGATCTATAGCAGCTGCCAACAACTGTGCTATAGATGAAGCAATGAAACTATACAACCAAGCAGATATAATGCTTAACAACTTCCTTAAGAACAACTGTGGTTGCTCTGGAAATAACTATGTAATAAACTTCTATTAAAATGGCAAGCTGTCGTAACTGTGGAGCTAAGTTTGGATGCGGATGTCAATTGATAAATGGACTCTGCTCAGCCTGTAATGCAGCTGCTCAACAAAGCAAAAACTTTATAAGAAATGTTATCTCCAAAGCTCACAGATTGTCCCGAATGTGCTAACATTCCATCACTTATTGCTGAGATAGATTGTAAGTTGGCTGATCTAGCAAGCAATTTATATAATAATGTTGTGTATATTCTAAACCAACCTATACCTAGTGGGGCGATGATAGATCTCATCAACTATAAGAGAATACTTTTTTACAAACTTTGTAATCCAAATTATGCCGCTGCATTCACAGTAAACATGATTGCAAGCAGAGTTAAAATTCTAAAATCTAAATAAATGTCTTGTTCTAATTGTTTTAACGGATGCGCAGAGATTGTATCTGATCAATGCGTTCGATATACAGGAATAGATGTTCCTATTTTGGGAATCAAAAGCGGTGATTCTCTTTCATATGTTGAACAAGCACTGATTGCGTTTCTTACATCTACACTTAATGGTACAGGAATTATCCTTGACATCAATCCTGCTATCATATGTAATATTATAAATAAGAACCTGGTTGCTTGTAAAGATCTTTCGCTTCCTAATGTAATTGATGCTCTCATCAAGGCTGTATGTGAGCTTGATGAAAGACTTATTGTTGTAGAGAATAAATTAATTGCACTGGAGGGACCTTACACAATTGGATGTCTCACTGGTGTAACTTCCGCATCTGGAACGCATGCTATTCTTGAGGCTGTCATCACAAAACTTTGTGCACATATTGTTGACTTTGATGCCTTTGTATTAGATGTTCAAACTAACTATGTAAAGAAATCACAACTTTGTGCTTTAGTGGCAGCATGTACTCCCAGCCCTGGTGTAACACAATATAAGGACCGTATGGTACCTTATGCAGTGGTGGAATATTATGGAACATTAGCCAACTTTGATCTTACAGGTGCAGGTATTCTAGCTAACGGGTTTGACAAAATCTACCTTTGTAATGGTAATAATGGCACTCCTGACAAGCGTGGACGCATACCTGTAGGAGCTATTCAAGGAGTTCCTGGTGGTGCTCTCAATCCTGATGTTGATCCAGCTATTAGCATCAGCAACCCCAACTATGCTCTTAATGGCACAGCTGGAGCTAACACTGTTACACTTACACCTGCACAGATTCCTTCACACACGCACACAGCTAACACAACACTTGTAGATCCTGGACATAATCACCTATTAGTAGGTGCTATTGCTAGTGGTTCTTCTGCTCCAGATCCTACATCCTCTACATTTATTGATTTCAGACATGATTTAGAAACTGATCTTTCTTATAGAATGACAGGTAGTAACAATGTTCCTACGATTGGAAAAAGCGAAACAAAAACTACAGGAATCTTTGTAGGTGTAGCTAATGACCCAACAGGTGGTAGTCAGTCTCACAACAATATTCCTCCTGTTCTTGCTTGCTATTATATTATGTACATCCCATAAAATCTTCATATAATGTCTTGTTGCAATCAACCTAACTATGCTCCTGTAGACTCCTGTAATATTCCCTGTACATCAACAGATAATGTGTGCTACAGTGGTTCTAATCTACCCTGTACAGAAATACATACATGTGATACAGTGACTGTTTCTTTACAAAAAATAGATGCTGAGGTGTGTGATTTGCAGAGCCAAATTACAGCTCTTCAAACTTTGGTGAACAGTTTAACTACCACTACAACCACCAGCACTAGCACTTCTACCACCACCACAACAACAACAATTGCTTGTCCTTCTTGCAATTTCTATTCTGTAACTAATGAGACAATCACTCCTGCAGACATCACTTATTATGCTTGTGGAGGTATTCTTACAAACGCTACAGTGGGAAGCTTTAGCACCATATACGTTTGTGCTTGTACAGACACATTGGTGATACCTCCCATCCCAGGTGTATCTTCTGCTAACATAGGAGCTTGTCCTACAACAACCACTACTACTACCATAGTATAATATTATCAAAAAGCTCTGTTTGTTGGTTTTCAGCGCTTCTCCCTGGGGTTTTTACCCTAGGGAGTTTTTTATTTATAACAGAAAATGTTATCATGGATAACAGAAAATGTTTAAATAATTTGGGAAATATCAAAAAGTTTCTTACCTTTATGGCAATTTTAACTAAACTATAATATAAATGCCTGAAAATCAATCACTTCTGCATCAGCTGGAGCAAATGCTTCATTGGAAGAAGAGCAAAAAGTTCTATGCAGAAAAGCTACAAATCACTGAAACGGAGGTGGATGAGCTAATAAAGGAGTTGAAAGAGTCAACATATGCAAGACAGGATGCTGAGGTTGGAAATTATATTGAAGAACTAGAAGACCATGTCGTAAGGTTTTTTGAGGATGTTCAGAAGGGAACAGGCGAAGTGGTGATAAACACCAAAGAAGAAATCAAGAGCCTGGAGGAGTTGATTGAAAAGTGTAAGATTGATACAAGCAAATGGGAGATAACTAAATACGTCCAAAACTACTGGGGAAATGCTGAGCAGCCTTATTATCAAGTGAAAGCTTGGTTGGGTAAAAAGAGAGATGAGCAGGTGTTTCAAGACTCCTTCATTTCTTTCCTAAACACTTACGAACCCCTTTCTCCTCAGATAGTATCTCCTATATATGAGCAGTCTAAAAGATATGGTTGTTTGATTATAAACAAACAAGACTCTCACCTAAACAAACTAGATATTGATGGAAATAATGATATAGAAGAGAGGTTTGGTGACTTTATTCAGAAAGTAGAAATTATCCTTAATCAGGCTGCCATCTCTAATAATATTACAGACATTAAGTATATTATTGGATCGGACGAGTTTAATAGTGAGTTTACAAATACAACTACAAAAGGGACCCCTCAGCAAAACATCCTTTCCTATCATGCTGCTTTTCAGGCAATATGTGATCATGAGGTGAGTGTGATAAATCTTCTGCTTCAAAAAAGCAAAAACGTGGAAGTGGTATTTATAGCTGGTAATCATGATGAGTTTGTAGGCTGGCATCTAGCTAGTTGGTTACAAACTTATTTCAGGAATCATGAGCGTGCTAAGTTTGACATCTCTCCAAAGTATAGGAAGTATATTGCTTATGGTTCGTCAGCTATGATGTTCAACCATGGAGATGCTCTGAAACCTGCCAAACTAGCTGGTTTATTTCCCATGGAATATAAAGAAGACTGGTCTTTGCATGATAACTTCTACATCTTTACAGGAGATAAGCACCACGAAATGAGCTTGGACTTTAATGGTATTAAGTTCTACCAGCTTCCAGCTTTCTCCACAGCCAGGAGTAGTTGGGATGATAAGCATGGTTTTGCAGTTACAAAAGGTGAGGTGACTGGGTTTCTTATAGATAGTAAAGACGGAATGACAAATATATTCAAACAGTACTTATAATGCCTACGTTAAGAAAATTGGTTTCAGATGCACGCTCTATGCATAAGCTGCTCTCTACAGACAGCTTAATAACAGATAGAGCTATTGCTTCTGAGATTAGAAATAATAGCCTACTGCTAATCAAGAGAGAAACCAACTTGAGAAAGCTATGGGCTACTGATACTATATTTACCACCATTCCCTGTTTGGAGATGTTGGAAGTTCCCATTTCTGAATGTTGTGATTATGTAGACCCCTGCTCAGTGGCTAGAAGCAAATTCAAGCTTCCCAGCATTGCAGAGGGTAATTATCAATATATCATACAGGGTGTTTATTCAATTAACGCCATGAGTGGACAAGGAAAAAAGCTGAAAGAAATAACTATCAATAGATATATCAATCTTCTAAAACTTCCCATCATTAAGAAGGAAGAGTACTATTGGATAACTAATGGCTATCTATATGTTAGTAATCCATTGCTCAAAGCTATACGTTTTGTAGCTCTATTTGAGCAGGATGTTCCTAACGAAATACTCTATCCCGAATGTGGTTGTGGTACTCCTGAATACACAACAGAACAGTTGTGCTTGAATCCGTTAGATAAGGAGTTTGCTCTCCCAGGTTATTTGGAGAAGCAGGTGTTGGAGCTTACATCTCAAAAGCTGTTGTCTACTTATTTCACTCTTAAGTCAGACATAACAGCTGATGGTATTGATGGTCAAGCCCCCAATACTAAACCAACTAATTAATGCGCACAAAGATAGACTGGAGAAGTGCTAGCAAAGAAAACTACAACAATTTCTGCAAGAAAAACCCCTCAGTAAAACTAACGTTTGAAGAGTGGAGAAACATCATCTATTCCTACACAGAAGCTTTTAGGGACTATATTCTAGAAACAGGAGAAAAAGCTAAGCTTCCTTTTGGATTTGGTGAGTTCTCAATCAACAAAAAGAAACGTAGAAAGATAAAGGGGGTAGATGGTAAAGAGTTTATTAACCTACCCATAGACTGGAAAAAGACCAGAGAGAAAGGCAAACGCATCTACAACTTTAACTTTCATACAGAGGGTTATTTCTTTGGATGGGTTTGGTTTAAAGACACCGCTAGACTCAGACAATCTGATCTATGGTATTTCAAACCATCCAGAACTACCTCCAGAATGTTGTCACACTATCTAAAAACTGATAGTAACTACCAAAATATTTATAGGGAGTGGAAAAAATAAATTATGTCCTACTATTACAAATATAACTTCATCTCTCCTGACATCATCTATTCCACTGTAAAGGAAGAGTTTAAAAGCTATTTCGATACAGGCGCTGTAGATGATTTGATGTTCCCCACCTATCTGGACAAGTGTCTTAGAAAGCTGGGTAGATCAACCTATGTAATTCAGGAGGAAGTACTAAATCTATGTGACTACGAAGCTAGGCTTCCAGATAACTTTTATGCTGTCCGTGAAGCATGGCTTTGTACAGCTGTTGATGGTTTTCCTTATCAACAGGCCAACTCATTCTACTCACAGGCTGCTACAGCCACTACTATTCAGGTGAGTCCCATCACTACAGACTGTTCTATTCCTAGTCCTTGCTGTGGAAATGTGGGATGTGATGGTAGCTGCATGCCTGAGTTGATACAGACTGTCTATAAAACAAACAACGAAGCTCCTGTTCTCTATCGTAGGGAATATCTTCTCAAGCCTGGTAACATATCCACACAAAGGAACTGTGGGGTGGAATATACCAATAACTGGGAGTTCTATCAGACAGCACCTCCTTTACGTGAATTCACTCCTGGAGCTGCTGGGTATGACTCATTTGATATTAGGGACAATAAGTTTGTCACCAATTTCCGTAATGGTATTGTACATCTGATTTTCTATGCCACAGAGTATGATCAAGTGGGTAATCAAATGATTCCCAACAACTTCCGTATCAGAGAATATATTGAGGCTTTCATCAAGTTTAAAATGATGGAAACCCTCACTAACCAGACTAATGATGAAACATTTAACCAACTACAAAACAAACTTGCCTATTACAAACAACAAGCTGAGGAAGCATTCATCATGGCTGATATTGAGATTAAGAAGCAAGATCCTTGGACTAAACAACGTAGGATTAAGAATGACTTGAACAGATTTAACATGTATGAACTTCCCAACCGTGTTGGAGGAAGATATGGTTGGCGCAGAAATAATTAATATCCATGGCTGAGCAAGAACAAGGCAATATTAGGCAAGAATTTAATGCTGCTTCTACTGGTCTTAACATGGATAGATCTGTTGCACAGATCCCCAAAGGCCAGCTAACATATGCATTAAATTCTGCTGTAGAAAACTTTGACTCAAACTCTGTAAACTATCAGAATGAGCCAGGAAATGAGTTTTGCCTTGAATTTCCTAAAGAGTATGTTCTTATTGGTGAACACTTTATACAAGAAAGAAGCAAGCATGTATTCTTCTTAGTTAATCCAGAAACTGGTGATTCTGAGATTGGATATATGGATAATAATGACTGTGTCTATCATAAATATGTAAATGCTCCTTGTCTTAATTTCAACATCAACCATCCTATCCATAAATCTGTCCACAGAATCACAGAATGCAACACAGAGGTGTATTGGACAGATGGACTTAATCCCCGCAGATATATTGACCTTAACCCAGAGTACCTCCCGTATGTTCTTATAGGAGGCACACCTGCTTGTGATCCCATCTATAGCGATCAGATAGATTGCAATGGGTTAAATGTACAACCCAACTTTGCTGTTCCTCAACTTGAGGTGACCAAGATTACTACAGGTGGTGAGCTTATATCAGGTACCTATCAGTTTGCTATTCAATATTGTGACGCTAATAGTTTCCCATTCACGTCCTATTATTCTGTCACCAATCCCACTCCTATTGCTGACCCAGCTCTCACCACCCCTAATTTTAATTATCCAGTGGGTAAGTCTATTGAGGTCACTGTTAGTAACTTAGAGCTTTCTGGAATATATCAGCATTTCAACTTAGCTGTTATCAAAACAATAAATGGAATTACCTCTGTTGAGCTGATTGGCACTTATTTTATTGATGGTCCATCCCAAGTGATCACATACACAGGACAAATCAAAACAGACATTCGCTTAACAGTGAATGACATCTTTGAGAAGTTTCCTTATTATGAGGTGGCTCAAGATGTTACATTTGTACGTGATGTACTAGTGTGGGACCAGCTTACATCTATAGACAGAATCAACTATCAACAGATAGCTAATGGTATCACCCTACAATGGGAAACTTATCGCATTCCTAACACAGAAACTTATGGTAATGAGTTTAATGCCACCAACTTACGTGGGTATCTACGTGATGAGGTGTATGCATTTGAGATAGTGTTCCTGCTTAATAATGGTAAGCAAACTGACGGATTCCATATTCCTGGAAGACTTGCAAATGTGTTAGACTTATCTCCTGTTTCAGTTACAAATGATGACTTTATAGGTGACCCAGAAGATCCTATTGCAGGAACTAGTCCCTATTGGAAGATATACAACACAGCGATAGTAACTGGGTTCTCTCCTAGTTATTCTCCAGCAACAGAATATAAAGGTCCCTATCAGTATGGTGAGTTTAGCTACTGGCAGTCTACAGAAGAATATCCTTGTAATGAAGAGTTGTGGGGAGACCTTGCTGGTCAACCTATCAGGCACCACAAGTTCCCAGATGTGCTAGTAAGCCCCATATTTGAGTCTGCAATCTTCGCAGGTCAAAACTTTATGGCTATCCAAAAGGATGCCATATTTCCATTAGGTGTTAGAATAGATATACAACAAGTACAATCTTTAATCAACTCATCCAGTCTCACCACTGAACAGAAAAACCAGATAGCTGGCTTTAAGATTATCCGTGGTGACAGAAGCACTAATAAGTCCATCGTAGCTAAGGGTATCCTCAGAAATGTGGGTAAGTACACTCGTGAAGAACAAGAGTACTACTTCCCCAACTATCCTTACAACGATTTAAGACAAGACCCCTTCTTGCTAGAGAATAGTAATGCCTTCACTATTCCTCTTGCTTCTAGAAGTACATCCTCTGTATGTAGACAATTCACTGTGTATGCAACAGTGGCTGGTACTATAAACTACATTGACTGTTATTCAGGAGAGGCTATTGAAAAGACAATCGGTGGTGATTTCCCTTTAAACACGTCATTTAATTTATGTGCATTAGACTTCCCATCTCCTAAATTTGGTGGTGGAGCAGAAGGATCAATGATATCAAACACCTACAACTGGTATAAACTCACTGTAGCACCTAGTGATAGTGCTACATTTAACTATTATCCTCCTGTTCCTGCAGGACTAGGTTGTGGAATAGATGCACTTACAGGATCTATACTACCTCCTCCTGTAGGATATACTGATTGGGCAGAATACTGTGCTCAAAATCCAACTAATGGATGTTGTAATCCATTAGGTTTACAATCAGCTCTTGTACAAAGAAAGTTTACAGTAGCTGGTGTTGTTAGAACTATACCCTCTCTTAGTCCTCCTACATACGCAAGTGGTGATGGTGGATATAGTATTGAAATAGAAGACACAATTGGATATAACTTGTGTGCTCCAACTCAACTTGATGCATTTGACACTGATGAATCTAAATACAGACAAGTATTTAACTCTCCTGAAACATCCTTTGGACAACCATTTTTAGGAAATGTATTAAAGCTGGAGAATGTAATCTTTGGTGCTGGTAAGGCTCACTTTACAAAGGTGAAAGATAATGCCATGTACCGATTGGTAAGTCTTGAGGCTCAAAGTGATGCATTAGATAGTGCCAATAAAATAGCACTTATCACCACTGGTGACTATAATGCCAGTGCTCTGTTTGGTGCCTATCAGGCCTATCTTACAATATATGTGAACGGTATCACTAGACAGAACTATTCTTATTCTTACAACTCAATTGCTAGCTATGACTATAGTAATTCAATTGCTAATGACTTAGGAGTTAAGCAACGTGAGTTAGAACTAAAACAATATTTGATTCCTGGTGTACAAGGTGTGAATGATAATAAAGATGTAAATAACTGGAGCAGAGAAAGTTCTGTATATTTAAAGACTAAAGAAAACTATACAGGTGGTCTTAGATCTCCTCTTCCATTCCCTAACCAAACCCCCACTATATCAGGCACTGTGAATGATAGGTCTAGAATGACTCTTAGTGATGCGGGTGTTGATGGAAATCTAGATAACTGTCCTTTTCCTGCTAAGGAGGAATACATTAGCGCTATTTCTTATTACGGATCTCTGAAGAATATATTTGTCAATCAGTATGGACAGATGTATTCTTATGACACAGTGGATACTGGATTCCAAAAGGACCTAGTTCCTCAAACCACTGCTACAGCTACGTTCTTTGGTGGTGACACATTCATTAGTAAGTTTGCCTTTAAGACCAAACTGCCCTTCTTTATTGACAACCGTGTGAATGCTCCTGATGATAGTGACATATTCTATGATGAAATAGGTAATGTGGCCTATCCAGAATACTGGCATTCAGCACGTTCCATCCTTGTAGATGCATCGATTGAGACAGCTGTATTGAAAAACTTCTTCTCCATCAAGGCCAACAACCTTGACTGTCCTAATAGTCAAACTCCTATTACTAGTAATGGTAGAACTTATTACGATGGTAAGATGTACCAGTTTGCTTATGGTATTCCATATTTCTATTGTGAGAGTTCTTACAATGTTGACCTGCGTCAAGCATTCAACAATAGAGAGGGAGACTTCTGGCCTCATGTAAGTACAAGTATTCCTGATGATTGGGTACAAGAAAGCTATGTTCCTATTGCTCAGGACAACACTTATTATTACAATGTTACATTCTCTAAGCAAAACAGAGAGAATACATTCACTCACCTACCCTACGACTGGGATAGTGTATGTTATACCAACTTCCCATTCAGAGCTATTTATTCTGACAGTCAAGAGATGACCACATCTCCACAAGCTAACAACTGGCTAATATATAGAGCCATCTCATTTTTTGATTTCCCACAGAACTACGGTAAATTAGTTAGTCTAGATGGTATACAAAACAAGGCCATCCTTGCTCGCTTTGAGAACAAGAGCTTGCTTTACAACACGCTCCTCACCATCAACACTAGCAACCCGCAAGCTGCTTATATTGGTAACTCAAGTTTGTTCACCAGTGCTCCTCCTATCGACTTTGCAGAAACTGATTTAGGATATGTAGGTAGTCAGAACAAAATGCTCCTGAAGATACCACAAGGACAAATCACTGTAGATGCTAAACGTGGACAGGTATTTCTTATATCTGGTAATCAGGTACAGGATTTGTCTGCCTTTGGCTCAGGAATGAACAGGTTCTTCACAGACCATTTAGCTTTTGAAATCCTACGTTATTTCCCTAAGGTGAATGTGGACAACCACTTCAATGGTGTTGGTTTACATGGTGTATATGATAGTAAGTATGACAGGGTGATTATCACCAAGCTTGACTATATTCCAAGAGTGGACAACATTGTTTACGATGATGAAGATAAGAAGTTCTACTTAGAGCAACCTGTAGAATGCTGTGGTGCAGAGAAACTCACCAGAACAGAGGTGTTCCTGACAGACACAGAATATTTCTGTAATAAGAGTTGGACAGTGTCTTTCAACTTTAACACTAAGAGTTGGATAAGCTTCCATAGCTACATTCCTAATTTCTACATAGGAGAGAACAATTTCTTCTATTCAGGACTCAATGATTGCTGTGGTGACTTTGATGCTGTTGTAGGTAATCCTGTTCCAAACACAACCACCACAACTACTAGCAGCACTACAACAACTTCTACATCTACAACATCCACTACAACAACAGCCTATACAGGTTGTGATCTGGAGGGTGTAGCTTGTGAGGTGACAACAACCACCACTACTAGCACTAGCACAACAACTACCACCACAACTGCCTATCCCTGTGAGTGTTATGTTATTTATAATTCAACAGAAGACACTCATAATGTAGCTGGATATCTGTGTGGAAATAGTAGCATATCATTTATTCCTGTTGATCCAGAAGCTCTTATAAACCTCTGTTTCAGTACACAAGCAGTGCCTTATTCTGATCTAGGGGTGATTATCACCTTGTGTGGCACATCTTGTACAACTGAAGATGATTGTATAGAATGTACCACTACTACAACTACTGTTCCACCAACAACAACTACCACCACTACATTAACGTGTGATGATTGTTATGAATATACAGTGACTGCTGACCCCACTGCAACAATCCAATGGATCAATTGCGATGGAACTACAGGAGAAGCTGTATTAAGTGATGCCACTCCTTATGTAATCGCTTGTGTTGTAGAGAATAGTATTGTCACCACAGCTGGTGCTGTTACAATTGCAAAAGGTGACTATTGTGGAAACACATGTGACACTACAACAACAACAACAACCATAGCACCTTTATAACATGCCTCAGAACGTATTCATAAAGCTAGTGAAAGCCTCTCCAAGGAGTGGACCTTTTGATATTTCTGACAACCTCGGAAATGTAATAGCTACAGGTGTGCCTAAGGCT
>Ga0194121_10003081_pt1 | contig 25725 bp, 22 predicted proteins | sample TA2MahCa50mmetaG_FD_148609 | JGI IMG/M metagenome (GOLD analysis project Ga0194121, IMG submission 148609) | Freshwater microbial communities from Lake Tanganyika, Tanzania - TA2015020 Mahale Deep Cast 50m | ecosystem: Environmental > Aquatic > Freshwater > Lake | place: Tanzania: Lake...
GTCCGGTAAGCACATGGAGGACGCCGGCAGCCGTACCGGCAAAGAGAGTTAACATCGGTTTAACCAACCTTTCCGAGGGGGGATTCCCAGGCCGCCCTTCGGGGCTCCCTTCCTTGAATATATCATGAGGCCGCATGGCTGTAAACGGGAGCGAAAGCGGTCTAAGCGCTTGTGTTACACACTCGTGACCCGGGAAAGCCCCATTTTTTGCGCCGTTGTGACGCAGCACCTCCCCGATCCACGTAATTTTTGGTTCCACCCATCAAAGACGGAGCCCGTCGATGCGCTATCTGTTTGGTTGTTTGTTTGCCCTGTGGGCCCTCCCGGCCCTCTCCCAGCCGGGCAGCCTGCGGGGCAGGGCAGTGGATTCGACCAGCGGCGACCCCCTCCCCGGAGTCAGCTTGTCCCTGCGCGGCACCAGGCAGGGCACCACCACCGACCTCCAGGGCCGGTACGAGTTCGCCGGCCTGCCCGCCGGGTCCTACGAGCTGGAAGCAGCCCTGATCGGGTACGAATCCCTGGTCCAGCCGGTGCAGGTGCGGGCCGGCGCCACCGACCAGGATCTGCGCCTGGTCCCCCGCCCCATCCACCTGGGCGAGATGCTGGTCCACGCCGACCGGGCCGCCAGCGCGGCCTCGGCCCAGACCGTGCGCGAGTTCGACCTCCAGATCCGCCCCCGGGCCTCCTCCCAACAACTCCTGCAGCTTGCCCCGGGCCTGGTCATCGCCCAGCACGCCGGGGGCGGCAAGGCCGAGCAGATCTTCCTGCGCGGCTTCGACAGCGACCACGGCACCGACGTGGCGGTCGCGGTGGACGGCATGCCGGTCAACATGGTCTCCCACGGCCACGGCCAGGGGTATGCTGATCTGCACTTCCTCATCCCCGAAACCGTCGAGGGCATGGAGGTTGCCAAGGGGCCCTACGCGGCCCAGCACGGCAACCTGGCCACCGCCGGGGCCGTGAGCTTCCGCACCCGCGACCACCTGGAGGAGAATCTGGTGCGGATGGGGGTGGGCCAGCAGGCCACCGCCCACTACACCACCCTGTACCAGCTCCCCTTGGCCGACCCGGACCAGACCGCGTACGTGGCCGGCGAGTACCGCCGCACCGACGGGCCGGTGCACACCCCACAGGATTTCCAGCGCCTCAACCTCTTTGCCAAGATGCACACCCACCTTTCCGAGCGGGCCACCCTCACCGTCGACGCCTCGGGTTTCAGTTCGGCCTGGGAGTCCGCCTCCGGACAGATCCCGGTCCGTGCCCTTCCCGCCATCGGCCGCTGGGGCAGTATCGACGACCTGGAGGGAGGGACCACCGGCCGGCACAACCTCAACCTCACCTTCCGCGAGCAGGGCCGCAACAACAGCGACCTGACCATCCAGACCTACCTGGTCAACTACGATTTCAAGCTCTTCTCCAATTTCACCTTCTTCCTGGAGGACCCCAAGGCCGGCGACATGATCGAGCAGACCGACGACCGGCGAATCTGGGGCCTTAACAGCCGCTACACCTTCTTCAACCAGGTCGGCCCCTTTCTGGCCCAGACCACCCTGGGGGCCGGGCTGCGCGCCGACAACGCCAGTGTGGCCCTGTGGCGCGCCCCTGACCGGCGGCGGAGCGCCCCCCTGGTGGACAGCCAGGTGCTGGAGCGCAACCTCTCCCTGTGGGCGCAGCAGGAGATCTTCCTCAGCCCCCGCCTGCGCTTCATCGGCGGGCTGCGGGGGGATTACTTCACCTTCAACGTCGAGGACCACCTCGACCTCCAGCCCGCCTCCCTGCCCCACGCCTCCGGGTACACCCACCAGGGGCTGCTCAGCCCCAAGGCCACCCTGGTGTACAGCCCCAGCCGCCAACTGGACCTCTTCGCCAATTTCGGCACCGGCTTCCACTCCAACGACGCCCGCGCCGCGGTCATCGGGCAGCGGGTGCGGGAGATCGCCCGCAAGCTGGAAGGCGAAGGCCGCAGCAGCGCCGAGGTCAACGCCGCCCTGGAGGCGGCCAACTACGACCCTGGCCAACGGGACGCCCAGACCCTTCCCCGTGCCACCGGCGGCGAGGTGGGCGCCCGCGCCCGGGTGTGGGAACGCCTCAACCTGGGCGCGGCGGCCTGGTTGTTGGACCTGGAACGGGAGTACGTGTACGTGGGCGACGGGGGCACCACCGAACTGAGCGGCCGCACCCGGCGGGTGGGCCTGGACCTGGAGGGGCGGCTCCAGTTGCGGTCCTGGCTGTGGGCCGACGCCGACGCCAACCTCTCCAAGGGCGAGGCCCGCGACGAACCCGCCGACGCCGACCAGATCCCCCTGGCCCCCACCCTGACCTCCACCGGCGGCCTCACCGCCCGCCACCCGAGCGGGTACGAGGGCAGCCTGCGCTATCGCCACATCGGCGAGCGACCCGGCAACGAGGACAACAGCGTGCGGGCCCTGGGCTACACGGTCGTCGATCTGGCCGCCGGGTACCGGCTGGGGGCGTACCGACTGGACCTGCACGTCGAGAACCTGCTCGACACCGAGTGGAACGAGGCCCAGTTCGCCACCGAATCCCGGCTGCGCAGCGAAACCGAACCGGTGGAGGAACTCCACTTCACCCCCGGCAACCCGCGCACATTGCGCCTGGAGTTGAGCCGGTTCTTCTGAGAGGCCCCTTTGGGCGGGCGCGGCCCCGGTTGAAGGGCCGCGCCCGCTTGCGAATATTCCCACCCAAGGAGATCGCCGCGCAATACCACCTGCGAGGAGCCCTTTGCCATGAACCCCCCCTTGCCACCCTGGTGCTGGCCGCCCTGCCCCTGTGGGCCCAGACCCTTATCCCCCCCGAATGTTATCTCGATCAAAAGAACAACACCATCAACACCTGCAAGTACTGCCACCTCTCCGGCCCGCCCGGCGCCCTCAACAACGAGGCCGACCGCCAGGGCGCCTTCCCCGCGGCGGAGAACAAGTTCCTCAACGTCCTCGACCCCTCGCGGCTCGACAGCCTGCTGCCCCCCGCGGCCATCCCCGCGGACCTGAGCGCGTATTTGGCCCTGGACAACTACCTGGCGGCCCTGGCGGCGCGCGGGGGCGACGCGCGCTTAGGTTCAGGCGAAGGGGTGTTGAGATACTTCCCGGACCTGGACCCGGCCCAGACCGGGCCCGACGGCTTTGCCAACAACAGGTGGCGGGCCTTCAAGTGGAAACCCAGCGAACTGGCCTGGCCCAAGTACAACGGCCGCATCCAGCAAAACTGGGTGCGCCTGCCCGACAAATTCCAGCGGGATGGGGCCGGGGCGTACGACCGCGAGGTCTACAAACAGAACCTGGAACTGCTGGTGGAGGTGCTGCGGGGCACCGTCCAGTCCGGCGCCTACCTGGGCCAGGGGGCAGACGAGCCGGTGATCCCCTACCGCTTCCCCGCCGGCACCGAATTCCTCCACTACCTCTACTACCTCGATCCCTCGCAACCGGGCATGAAAGCCACCCGCATCAAGGAGGTGCGCTGGAACATCAAGAGTGTGCCTGAGCAGTACGACCAGAGCTTCTTCGCCTTCGTCTCCGCCAGGGCGAAGGAGTACTCCCTCACCTACCGCGAGGGCGGGCCCAAGCCCGCCGCTGCGTACGGCCTCATCTACAACGAGGATGGCTGGGATATCATCGTTTTCATCGAGGACCCCTCAGGGCAGTTGCGGCCCCAGACCGCCGCGGAGATAATACAGTGCGTGGGCTGCCACTCGGGCCGGATGAGCAGCATCGTGGACAGCCACTGGAACTCCCTCCAGCGCAAACTGCCCGGCGAGGAAGGCTGGACGCTCCAGGACTATCGGGGCATCCCCGACTACTACAACGCCTACCTGGACCGGGGAGAGACCAGCGAGATCTTCGAGAACTACGAGGGCGACCCTGCCAGGATGCCTACCGGCCCGGAGGGGTACATCGACTTCCTCCCCTCGGCGTCGGAGGCCGAGGCCCTCACCCGGCGGTACTACCAGATCGTCCAGACGCAGAGCTACTATCTGGGCCGCGATCCCAAGCTGAGCAACCCCGGCTTCATGCAGAAACCCTCGACGAAGAGATTCCGCAGCGGCGACCAACTGGCTGTCTGGTATCCTGCCCTGGATTTTTCCCGGTTCGATCTGGGGCCGCAGATCACCGCGGTCGAGGAAGTGGAAACAACCCCTGCCCTTCACCCTGGCCCCCAGCTACCCCAACCCCTTCAACACCACCACCCAGATCCGTTACCACCTGGAGGAATCCGGCCCGGTGCGCCTGGAGATCCGCAGCCTGGCTGGCCAGCTCCTGCGGGTACTGGTGGATCAGCATCAGGCTGCCGGAAGCTACCAGGTATCCTGGGATGGCCTCGACCAGCAGAGTCGGCCCGCCGGCAGCGGCCTGTACCTGTGCCGCTTGAGCCAGGGAGACAAGACCGAGGCCCGCAAACTGCTCCTGTTGCGCTGAGAGGCGGTGAGGGGGCCGCGCTTCGCTATATTTAAGCCTGGAATCAGATACCCCACTTCAACGGGGAATAGCGTACCCTCCACCCGCCCCAGAAAGCGCCATGCGCAACCGCCCCGCCCTCCGGCCCACCCCGGCCGGCCTGCTCCTGGCCGGGAGTCTGGCCGTTCATCTCCTGTACCTGCTCTCCCTGCACCAGGGCTGGCTCAACCTGCTCTTCAACGATTCCTCCCACACCGAGCAGGGGTACGATTTCCAGGTGTATTACCTGGCCGGCAAAGCGGTGCTTGAAGGCCGGGATCCCTACGCGGTGGAGGGGGCCTTCGGCTTCCGCTACCTGCCGGCCTTCGCCCACCTGGTGGCCCGAGCCTTTGCCCTCCTTCCCCCCCTGACCGGGTACCTCGCCTACCTGCTGCTCAGCGAACTCTTCCTGGCCGCCAACCTGTGGCTCACCTGGAAATGGGCTCCCCCAGGAACGAGGCGCTCCCTGGCCCTGTGCATGTGGCTGGTCCCCACACCGCTGTACCTCGAACTCTACATGGGGCAGGTCAGCCTCTGGGCGGCCTCGCTGCTCTTCTGGCTCTGCTACCTGCTCGAGCGGGGCACCCCCCGCGGCGCGGCCCTGGCTTGGGCCGGGGCGGTGCTGGTCAAACCCAATGCCCTGCTCTTGCTGCCCGCCTTCCTCCGGCAGCGCCAATGGCTGCCCCTGGGGATCTGCGGCCTGGCCGTGCTCTGCACCTCCCTGCCTCACTTCCTGCTTCACCCCGGCAGTTGGGCGGCTTTTGGCGGCGCCAACCTGGGCGGGACACAAGCGGCCGGCACCCTGACCCATGCCGGCAATCTGGGGCTGTGGGCAATGCTGGTCAGCGCCGCAGCCAAGGCCGCCGGTTTGTCTCTTTCCTCCTTGTCCGGGCTCTCCGACCTTCCGGGCTGGGGCCAGGGGCTGGTACTGCTTGGACCAGCAGGGGTGGTAGTGGTCTCCCTGTGGGCCACTCTGCGCGGTGGGGATGGCGATCCCCTCCTGCCCCATACCCTCTGGCTCAGCGTGTTTTTCCTGATCTACAAGGACGTCTGGGAGCACCACTATGTCTTCCTACTGCCGGTGCTGGTGGTCCTCTACCTGCGCCGCCCCAACCCCTGGCTGCTGGCCGGCTTCGCCCTGGTGGCCCTGCCCACCCCGCTGTTCCTCCTCGATGTGTACCCCGGCACTAAAGGCGCAATCGACCCGGAACGGGCCTGGAGCCTGTGGACCTCGCTGAGCTACCGGAGCACCAAGCTGATTCCGGCCATCGGGTTGTGGCTTTGGCAGGTGGTCCTGCTTCTGAGACCGACGCCGGCCCCATCCAGAACCAACGGCTGAGTTGCCCCGCATTTTCACATCTCTGTTACCCTTCCCGGACCCCTGCTTCTTGTCAGTCACGGACTAATTGCCCTGCTGTCCCGCCACCTTGACCTCGACGGCCACCTGCCATGGCGGCGCACTACTAGTGGCCCCTGGACCGGAGTTGCCCATAATGGCGCCAGTCCTTTCACTGTTGGGCTCTGTACTCTATATTCCCCCCAGACGCCGATGAACATACATCCTCAACTCCTCCGCCGTCTGGCCGCCGCATTGGTAGCCCTGTGGTACCTGCTGGTCTACACCCACCTGGCCTCCTTTGCCTTGGCCCAGGCCGAGGTGGCAGGGGGTCAGAGGACCTGCTGCTGCATCGGAACCGGGCACGCCGATGCCTGCGCCCTGCCCGACGAAGACCTGGGCTGCCACAGCCCGCGGCCCACCTCCTGTCTCTTTGCCGCCCCCTGCGGTGGCGAGTTGCCCGCCGCCCCGCAGACCGACACCCTCACCTGGCCCCATTTGGCCGCAACCGCCAGCAGCCTGCAACCCCTGCTGGCCTCCGGCGGCCTGGGACTGCCCCAGCTCTCACCCGCCTTCTCCCACCTGCCCCCCCCGCCCGACAAGGTCCCGAAGCGCCGCGCCTGATCCTCCCGCGTTTTGATCGCTTCTTACCGGACTGCCTGAGAGCACCCTGCCCAGGGGGTACTTCGCCCGCGCCGTATCGCCGGCTCATCCAGGGCAGGGAAGGCCATTTTCCAGGCAGGTACGCAAAACTGTGCCAATGAAAAACCGAGAGGAGCTACCGATATGCGTTTTTTTCCGTTCTTTTTCCTGCTTTTTGCCACTGCCACCCTCGCCGACCAGGACGTGCGCGAGGACACCGTGTACACCATCGGAGAGGTGCTGATCACCACCGACTCGGGAATAAAGAAAGAAGCAGTAAGGCAGCCCCTCACCATCGACACCGTTGAGCCAACCCAGGCCGCCGCCGACCAGGCGGTGTGGGTGGGCGAAACCCTCATTAAGCTGCCCGGGGTGTACTTTGCCAAATTACGCGGGGTGGTGGATGCCCCGGCCATCCGCCAGCCCGTCTCCTACGACAATACCTATCTGTATCTACAGGACAACGTCCCCTTCCAGTCCCCCATCTCCTTCAACCACGCGGCCTTCTCCTACTCGGGAGCCATGACCTCCTTCGGGGGCATGGAGGTACTCAAGGGGCCCGGCAGCGCCCTGCACGGCTCCGACGCCCTGGCCGCGGTGATCAACGTCAAAAGCCTGGAGCCCACCTCGAAGCGCGGCGCCGATCTGCGCCTGGCCGGGGGCCAGTACGGCAACCGCGAGCTGAAGGCCGAATTCTGTGATGGTCTGGGCGAACACCAGGCGTGGCGACTGGCCGCCTCCTACCACGGCGAGGGGGGTTGGCGCGAGAACACCGGCTGGGACCGCCTCCAGGCCATTGCCCGCCATCGTTACCAAAACGCCGGCACCGAGGTCAACACCATCCTCACCGCCACCCGCTTCGACAGCGAGATGGCCGGCACTCTGGGGCAGGAGGTTTTCGACGCCGACCCCACCGCCGACGGCCTGGACCCCGAGGTGGACCGGGGCGAAGCCGCGGACCAGGCCCTTCACCTGCGCCTCAGCTCGGAAATCAAGAGGCCCTTCCTGGGCGACGAACTTCTCTCCATCACCCCCTTCATCCGCTACATCGACAGCCAGTACATGCACACCTGGGAGCCGGCCGTCACCCCGGTCACCACCGAAAAAACCACCACCTTCGGCCTGCTCAACCGGGCCTATCTTTACCGGGGCAATGGCGCGGAGACCATCCTGGGCCTGGACCTGGACCTCACCAACCTCGACCGGCTCACCGACCAGACCCGTCCCACCAAGAGCATCTGGGGCACCGACTACCTCCAGGGCACCCAGTACGACTTTTCGGTCAATTACCTCAACCTGGCCCCCTACCTCCAGCACAGCCAGCAACTGGGGCCACGCCTGCTTTTAGTGGCCGGGCTGCGCTACGAACGGGCCTCCTACGACTACGACAACCAGGTGGCCGCCGGCGCAGTGGGGGCCCGGTACCGTCCGGCAGACCGCCAGGATGACTTCTCCCAGCTCAACCCCAAACTCGGCCTGACCTATTTCCTCGACGAGGCCAACAGCCTCTACACCCGCTACGCCCACGGCTTCCGCATCCCTGGGTCCGGCACCCTCTATGCCCTCAGCGCCGGCCAGGCCGACTTCACCCTCGACCCGGAGAAGATGGACAGCTACGAGGTGGGGTATAAGGGCCGGCTGCGCGAGCACCTCTACGCCAGCGCCTCGGCCTACTTCATGCGCTCCACCGACGGCATTGCTATGGGGGTCTCCACCCCGGCCGGCGAGATCTCGGCCAACGGCGGTGAGCGCGAGTACAAGGGGCTCGAACTCTCCCTCTTCGCCCAGCCGATTTCCCATCTCGACCTGGAGCTGACCTACGGCTATTCGGCGCACCAGATCGTTAAGTACCGCGCCGACGGCCCCTCGGAGCTGGACGGCAACACCCCGATGAGCAGCCCTGCCCACCTGGGCAATCTGCGCCTCACCTGGCGGCCCCCTGCCCTCAACCAGCGCCTCAGCCTGCAAACGGAGTTCCAGTACCTGGGGGCCTGGTACATGGACGACGCCAACACCCAGCAGACCGACCCGGCCCTGATCCCCCACCTGCGCCTGTCCTGCCGCCTCAGCCCGGCGCTGACCCTGACCGGCAAGGTGCTCAACCTCACCGACAAACGCTACGCCTCCACCGCGGAATTGCAGCCCTGGGGCCTGAACCTGCGCCCCGGCCAGAACCGCACCCTCACCCTGGGCCTGGAGACCAGCTGGTAAATTGCGGGGGAGGCGGCCCCTGGGCCGCCTCCCCCCTCTCTGAGGAGTTCTGTCGATGCACCTCGCCCTGCAACTAAGCGCCGCCCTCTGCCTGGCCGCCGCCGGCTGGGCCGCCGATCACAGCCACCCCACCTCGGCCGCCGAGGCCGACTGCTGCCTGGTGGCCACCGTCCCGGTCCACACCCTGGCCGACTCCCTCGGCGCGTACCCTACCGCGGCCATAGACCCGCGCAGCGGTGAAGCATACGTGGCCTGGGTTTCCACCAGCGCCGGGGGGGAAACCAATGTACTCCTGACCCGCAAGGGAGCCGCCGCCCCTGCCTTTGACCGCCCGGTGCGGGTTAACCACCTGCCCGGCGACGCGGCCCCCAACAGCCAGGCCCCGCCCCAAGTGGCGGTGGGCCCGGAGGGCAATGTGTACGTGCTATGGAAGAACAACCTGCCCATCGAGGGCTACGAATGGCCCGGCGGCAACCTGCGCCTGGCCCGCTCAACCGACGGGGGGCGCAGCTTCTCCCCGGCCGTCTCGGTCAACGACGATGCGGCCGGCCCCCCGGCAGGCCACAACTTCCACGACCTGGCCGTGGCCCCCGATGGCAGCCTCTACTGCTCCTGGATCGACTTCCGGCTCGATCGCGACAAACCCGACCTGCGGGTGGCCCGCTCCACCGACCAGGGCCAAAGCTTTGGCCCCAATGTGGTGGTGGATACCGACGCATGTCCCTGCTGCCGCACCGCCATCGGGGTGGCCCCGGGGGGCCAGGTGTACGTGGCCTGGCGCAAGGTCTATCCCGGCAGCGTGCGCGACATCGCCCTTGCCAGTTCGGCGGACGGGGGCCGTAGCTTCACCAGTCCGGTGCGGGTCCACGCGGACAACTGGGTCATCGAGGGCTGCCCCCACCAGGGCCCCTTCCTGGGCCTGGACCCGCCCGGCCGGGTCTGGGTGGCCTGGACCACCGGCGCCGAGGGCCGGGCTGGCGCGTACTGGGCCGCCGCGGGCAAGGACCTGCGCTTTGACCCACCCACCCTGCTTTCGGTGGGCCAGGGTTCTTCCCCCTTCCACCCCAGCCTGAAAACCGCCGGCCCCGGCCAGGTGCTGCTGGCCTGCGAAAGCGGCGGGGCAATCTACCTGGCCACCCGCTTCCCGGACCGCCAGCAGGACCAGTACCTCACCCGCGGGGCCTTTCCCTCCCTGGCCCTTGGCGGTGGTCGGCTCGCCCTGGCCTGGATGGAGGGCGGGGTAGTGCGGGCCTATGTGGCCCCACGGCCCGGGCCCTGAGCTGAATGTTGCCCGGGTACATGAGGAAACCGCGCTCCAGAAACTGCCCCAGATCGCCCTGAGCGCGGCGATTTTTCGGGAGCGCCACGCCTATCACCTACCCGGAGACCTGCTTGGCTGGCGCACCGTGCCGCCCACCATCCGGGGTGATCTGCCGATCCTAGCGCTGCCTTCTGCCCTAGTCTTCACCCCCGTACATCTCGGCCTGGATCACCACGTGGCCCATGCCAAGGTGCTCCCAGAGCCAGGCCTCGGCTCGGCGGCACAAGAGGGTGCTATCGCGGAAAGACATGTCCTCTAGCCAGATGCGTGCCGAGCAGCAGACAAACCCCGAAGTCAGCTCCCAGATCCTCACCTCACTGACCCTGCGGATAGCAGGGACCGCTTCCTTGAGTTGGGCCTCCACGGCCGCGGCACTCGTTGACCTGGGAGCGCCCTGGAGCAGGATGCGCAGTGATTGCCCCAACAGGTCCAGCGACCACTTTAGGGTCAGGGCCGCCACCAGCAGGCTGAGCAAGGGATCGATGATGTACCACTGCGTCCAGGCCATGACGGCGCAGCCGACAACGATGGCCACAGAGGAGATCAGGTCGGCCAGTAGATGCAGAAAGGCACTGCGGGTGTTCAGATCCTCAGTCCCCCCCTGGTGGAGAATCAGGGCGGTGACCAGGTTCACGACCAGGCCGAAAAGCGCCACCCAGATCAGCTGGGCTGGATCGATGGAGAGTGGTGAGCGCAGGCGCGCTGTTGCCTCCCAGATGATCCAAGCGCTCAGTCCCAGCAGCAGCAGACCATTGAACTGCGCCGCCACGATTTCAACGCGATGCCACCCGTAGGGGAACCGGGCCGATGGCCCGCGCCGCGCCAGGAGGATGGCCAGCAGACTCACCCCCATCGATACCGCGTGAAGGCTCATGTGGACACCATCGCTGATCAACATCAGGCTGTTGGTCAGGTAGCCGGCCACCAGTTCGATCAGCATCGCCGAATGGGTCAGACCCAAGCACCACCACAGCGCCCGACCCTGGCGGGGACGGTGCAGATGGCCGCCCAAAGCGCCGCATCCCTCTCCGTGCTGCCCATGGCGGTGATGGGTGGTGCAGTGCCCATCGTGCAAAGGGTGCTCGGTCATACCTCACTCCTTTCCCTGTCCAGGTTGCGGAACACCGCCACGCTTCCCGCTTCCGTACCAACAGCCAGCAGGCCTCCGTCCGCAGACCAGCAGAGCTGACTGATCCCCGCCGGGAGTAAGGCCTTGCCCAGCAACTGCCGTCGACCGACGCTCCACAGGCCAATCACCCCAGCCCCACACCCAGATGCCAACAAGGGTCGCCGCGGATGAAAGGCCAGGGCCGAAACCGGCTCGGCATGGACGTCCAGTTCGATGGGCCGGGACCCTGCTGGCCCCTTGCCGCCACAATCCCACACCGTCACCCGCCAGCCCCCCCCGGTGGCCAGGTATCGGCTGGCCGAATCCCAGGCCAGTTCCCGCACCTTTTGCGCATACCCCCACATCTGCAGGTCGCGACCGGTCCTGGCAATCCAGAAGTGGATGGTCGCATCCTGCTCGCCGGTGGTGACGAAGCGGCCATCTGGGCTCCAGACCAGCTTCAGCACCGCCCCCTTCCACTCAAACCTCCGGACCGCTTCGGTCTGGTCGGGCTGCCAGAACCTCATCTGGCCGTACGCCGCCGAGGCCAGCAATGGTTTCCTGCTGGAGGGGCACCAGCCCAGATCGGCCACGGTGGAAGCGTGTTCGGGGGATTCGTACCAAAGCGAAAGTCCGCCTGCCGGCTCATGGCCCCACATGCGCACCCGCCGCCCAGCGGCACTGGCCAGCCACTTGCCGCTCCCGTGCCACACCGCCCGCTCCACCCACCCGGCACCTCCAGGAAAGGCGCCCAGCTCCTGCCCCTCTTGGCCGTCCCACAGCCGGATCTTCCCATCTTGGCCACTGCTGGCCAACAGCGGCAGTCGCGGATGCCAGGCCAGGGATAGGGTCCCCGGCGGGTGTCCCGACAGGCGATGGCGACAGGAGCCGGTGTCAATGGCAAAGACCTTCACGGGACCACTAATCGATGCCGCTGCCAGCCACCGCTGATCCGCCGAGATCCCCATGCCGATCACGTGGTCACCCACCTCCCCGGCCCATACCAGCGCCAGTTCGGCCGCCCTTTCCAGCCTGCTCAACACAGACATGCGCCGAACCCCTCTACTAGCTCCTGGCGGTTCAGGTTGCGCCCGATGAAAACCAGGGAATTTCGGCGCTCCTCTTTGCCCCACGGGCGGCCTGCCTGGCTCTCGAAAAGCATATGCACCCCCTGAAATACCACCCGCTCCTTCTCTCCCCGCAGGCTGAGAATGCCTTTCATGCGGAAGATGTCCTGACCCTTTTCCCTCAGCAAGTTCCCCAGCCAGAGGTCAAAACGCAGCATATCCAGGTCTCCCGGCAGGGCAATTCCCACCGAACCCACCTCGGCGGCGTGTTCGTGGTTGGGTTTGAACGCCCGTGCCAGCACCGGCTGCAGCAACCGATCGTCCTGGGTGATGGTGAGGGCAAACTCCTCGGGATGGTGTTGGGTGAACAGGGCATAGCTGCCAGCCGCTCCGATCACCGCCCTCAGACGGGTGGGTCCGGCGGCATTGAGGTGCACCTTATGCCGGGTACGGCCCGGCTCAAAGCGTTCACCCTCCCTCCAGGGATGGGGCTCGCCGGAAAAGCTCAACCCCGCCTCCATTATGCCTGCTGCCAGCGCCGCCTCGTTTTCGCCGCCCAAAGGCATCAGGACCAGGTCCATGGTCGGGTCCGGCCCGGGTTGGAGGGTCAACTCGCTCCTGCCCGCTGCGAAGGCGAAAACCCCCGCCCACTCGAAAGCGTACTCCGGCTCCATGAAGCCGGGATCAACCGCCAGGGCGCGCTCCAAGTCAAAAGCACCCAGGCCGAGCACCTGGTCCAAATCGACGGCGGCATCCTTGGTCCGCTGGATCCGGGCAGCCGCATTCATGCCGCGCAACCGCGTTTCCAGCACCGCCAGCTGCTCAAAGGTAACAAGATCGATCTTGTTGAGCAGGATCAGGTCGGCAAAGGCGATCTGTTCCTGGACCTCGCGGCTGTTGTCGAGCTGCTGGAGGAGGTGGTGGGCATCCACCACGGTAATGATGCCGTCGAGTTTCAGGCACCTCTTGATCTCGGGGTCGACGAAGAAGGTCTGGGCCACTGGCCCCGGGTCGGCCAGGCCGGTGGTCTCGATGAGGATATAATCGAACTTGTCGCGGCGCTTCATCAGATTGCCCAGGATGCGGATGAGATCCCCGCGCACGGTGCAACAGATACAGCCGTTGTTCATCTCAAAAATTTCTTCGTCGGCACCGATGACCAGTTCGTGGTCGATGCCGATCTCGCCAAACTCGTTTTCGATCACGGCGATGCGTTTGCCGTGTTTTTCGGTAAGGATGCGGTTGAGCAGGGTCGTCTTGCCGGCGCCGAGAAACCCGGTTAGCACGGTGACGGGGATAGGGGCACTGGCCATGGCCTCTCCTTTAGATGGCATGGGGTTCAGCGGGCTTTCTCTAAAAAGGTGAATAGCCGGTAGGGTGCTCCGGTGGTATTAAATACCGGGGTAGGTCTGGTTTTTCCGGTCTTGGGGTCGAGGGTGAAATACCCGGTTCCCTCGGCGGTGTTCATGCCCCACACGACGAGGTCGCCAAACCGGGTCAGGCAGGTCGACCAACCCGTGGTGGGTGGCAGATCGACCTTCTCGAAAACGTGGTTGTGCAGATCGCTCCTGAAGGGCTGGTAGTTCCGATCGTTAACGTAATCGGGGGGATTGCTGGTGTTGGCCGGGATGTTGAGAAAGCCGTAGATCACGCCCTTCCCCCAGTAGGTCCGGATATCCTGGTACGAGGTGTTGTTGCCCGGGACGTGGGAAATGGTCTTTTCTTTGATTGAGAAGAAGTAGGTGGGATCGAACTCGTCCTCCCCTTTCCTAATGCTCAGGAAGCCATCCAACACGGTGCTGAATCCCCACAACCCGTACCCGTAGAGGTAGAGGTCGCCCTTTTCGTCCACGCAGGGACTGTCGGTGGTGCCACCCCCGTCGATGCTGAGGGTCCGCGGGTCGCTGATCGCCTTGATCACCGTGTCGGCGGCGGTGTCAATGATGACCACGTGGGCCCCAGGATGGGGGTTGAATGCCGAGATCTCCTGCAGCAACGCGGCGTAGCGCTTGCCGTCGCGCAGGATGGAGTTGGCGGGCTCCGGGTTGTTGTCCCCGTCGCCCAGCGTATAGATCACCAGGTCGATGCGTTTGGTTTTGGTCATGGTGTCCAGGTTGATGACCACCGCGATGCGCTTCCCCTCCAGGCAGTGGATCGAAAGGGTCGCCTTGCTCCCCATACCGCCCTCCTCGCGGTTCTTAATACCCGTGACCCGGGTGAGCAGTTCGTTGAGGTCCTTAGACCGCCCCTGGTATTCGCGAAGCTCCAGCACCGCCACCGGCATTGGCAGCTGGCGGATGGCTTCTGCCTCGCATGCGCTTTCGGCGGTCACCCCGAGCCCCGCCAGCTGGATGACGGCAGTCTGCAGGGCCAGGTCGGTCTGGTCTTTCTGGCCCTGCGCCAGGACCATCTTCACCGCCTTTTTTTTCGTCGAGGTGGCTGGCCTCAAGGAGGTAGGCGCCGGCGGGAATGCCCGTGGTCCGGCACCCCCTGGCGCTGTCGGTGGCCGTCCCGCCCTGCGTTCCGCTCAGGGTCAGGTTCACCTTTTGCAGCGACCCATCCGTTTCGGCGCTGTTGATGGTGCCCCAGAGAAGGCCTTCCACTGCGGCCCAGACCTCGCCGGCCCAAAGGTGCCCCAACGCGAACCCCGCCAGGATCAGCCCCTGCAACCCTGCTGCTGCCTTTGCTCCCTTGCCGTTCATCGTCTTTCCCTGTTTTCGTGGGAGTGTACTTCGTGTCTGCGGTCCTCGCACCCCAGACACTCGCCGAGCTGGGCCATCAGGGTGGCGAGGGTGCCGGGCAATGCTCGGCCCTCCTCCAGCCAGCCCCGCCGCCGGGCCTCAGCAGCTAACTCGGCGAGCCAGGGCAAGCGCAGACCGGCCCCTTCCAGCAGCGCTGCGTCCGCCAGAATGGTCTTGGACTCGCCCTGGCACAGCGCCCTACCCCGGCTCAGCACCACCACTTCATCAGCCCAGGCGAAGGCCAGATCCACATCGTGGGTGGCCATCACCAGCGCGGAGCCACCAGCCTTCCTTGCAGCCAAGGTTTCCATCAGCTGCCGGGTCGCCCGGGGGTCGAGGCCAGCGGTGGGTTCGTCCAGGAGCAGCACCTCCGGACCCATGGCCAAGACCCCGGCCAGGGCCACCCTCTTCTTCTCGCCAAAACTCAGCTGGTGCACCCCCCGGTCGCTGAGGTGGCCGATACCCACCCACTCCAGGCTTGTAGCAACACGCCGCTGCACCTCCTCCGTTGCCAACCCCAGGTTCTGCGGACCAAAGGCGACGTCCTGGTACACCAGCGGGCAGGCCACCTGGTCGTCTGGGTCCTGGAGGACGAGCCCAACCCTGTGGCGCCACTCCTTCAGCGCCCGCCATCGGTAGCTGACCGGTACGCCGTTGAGGTATACCTGGCCTGCCTCGGGCTTGAGAGTGCCATTGAGGTGCAGCAGGAGAGTGGACTTTCCCGACCCGCTCGCCCCCAGCAGGGCCAGGCAGGTCCCCTTCTGCACACGTAACCTCACTCCCTCCAGCACTAAGGGCCCACGCCCCTCATAGCGGAACCCCAGGTTTTCCGCCGCCAGCGCGACACTCATCGGTGCCCCCACCAGGCGATGGCCGCTGCCAGGATTCCCACCAACCCGAGGAAAGGGGCCGACAGTCGGTAGGGCACCGGCCTGGCCCGGTAGGCCTGGCCGCCGTTTCTGGCCGCCAGCCCCCACTCCAGGCGCTGGGCCCGGGCCAGGCTCTGTACCAGGAGAGCTGCCAGCATGAACCCCAGCGAGCGGTAGGCGCGGCCCGGATTGCCGTAACCAAGGCGTGACACCTGAGCCCGCTGCAGGGCGCGCGCCCTCTCCCAGGCGACGTGGATCAGGCGGTAGACCGTCAGCGCGACCTCGACCAGTACCCCGGGCAGGGGCAGCACCCCCAGTAGCTCGGGTATGGGCGTGGTCATGGCGATGAATGTCAGACATGAACAGGCGGCCAGCGACCGCAGCGCCTGCCATGCCGCCGGCTCCAGGAGCTCGGGGAGCAGGACCAAACGGAGTGGCCCTGCCTCCGCGCGGATCCCCAGGCACAGCGCCAGCACCCCCACCGCCAAAAAACCACCGGGCAGGACCAGTACCCGCAGGTACGCGCTTAGAGGCACCCGCGCCCCCAGCACAGTTAACCCGGTCGCCACCAGCAGGATCATCAAGCCTGCCGGCCACGCGGGGAGCACGAGAGCCAGCCCCAGGAGACTTCCCCCCAGGGCCAGTTTTTCCAGCGGATGCCGGCTCCGCCAGGCATTGGCAAAGGCCCAGTAGTCAAGACTCCGCATCCTTGTTCCTCTCCCGCATCACCCCCAGGAAGTAACCCAGCAGCCCGGCGCCCAGCGCCGCCTGCACAGCGAAGAGCAGGCTCTCTACCTCGGCCCCGGGGGGTTGCCACAGCGGCTGAATCCAGGGCTCGTACTCGGGCCTCAGCCGGGCGATCTCTTCCGTGGCCTGGCCATCGGTGCCGGCGAATCCATCTGCACCCTGCCGCGCCGGCCACCACAGCGAGAGAGACACCAGTCCGACCAAAACCAAGAGCAAAGACAGGTTCTGCATTCTCATGCCAGTTTGCCCCCTTCACTTAGGCCCCGCAATTGCGGGGCGTTGTGCGCCAGCAGCACATTGACCATCAACACGCTGAGGACCCCTTCCCCCACGGCCAGGGGAACCTGGGTCAGGGCATAGATCCCGGCGAATTTGGCAAACGCCCCGATCCAGCCGCTGTGGGGATCGGGAAACGCCAGCGCCAGCTGGGTGGCTGTCGTCAGATAGGTGGCCAGATTCCCCAGCGCCGCTGAGAGGAAGACCGCAGTGGGGAAGGACCAGGACCGCAGTAGGCGGAAGACCGCAAAGGCCACCCCTGGTCCAACCACGGCCATCGAAATGACGTTGGCCCCCAGCGTGCTCAGACCGCCATGGGCCAGCAGCAAGGCCTGGAAAAGCAAGACCACCATTCCCAGCACACTCATCGCCGCCGGCCCGACCAGCAGCGCCCCGATGCCGACTCCGGTAGGGTGTGAGGAACTGCCCGTCACCGAGGGCAGCTTGAGGGCGGAGAGCACAAAGGCATAGGCCCCGGCTACCCCCAGCAGCGGTTTGCGTTCTGGATGTTGGCGCAGGATGCGCTTGATACTGCCCAGGCCCACAGCAACAAAGGGCAGCGCCAGGGCCGCCCATCCCGCCGCATGGGCCGGGGGCAGGAACCCCTCGGCGATGTGCATGCTTAAACCTCCACCTCATGTGCGGCTGCCGCTGTCCCCTCCTCTCCCTCCCACTGGGGCCAAGGGTCCTCAAAGACGCCTCCCCGGCGGTATTCCTCCATCTCCTCAGGGGTAGACAGGCACCCCTCCAACTCCCGGCGGATCGTCTCAACAGCCATGTCCTGGCCGATGAAGACCAGCTGGTTCTTTCGATCGCCAAACTCTGGGTCCCATCCACTGGTATCGAGGCTCTCCTGCTGACTCGCGTCCGGGTCCTGGGCTCGTTCGGCAGCGCTCAACCCTGCCCACCAGCTTCCGGCCACTTCCATGCGCAGTGAATGGCCGGCCTGGTTCCAGCCAAAGGCGAGGCTGGGACGCGAGGCCAGCCAGAATACCCCTTTGCTGCGAAAGACCGCGGGGTCGATCCCCTGGTGCACATAGTGCCACAGCCGCGCCGGATGGAAGGGGCGGACCTGGGTGAAGGTAAACGAGCTGATGCCATAGGTCTCGGTTTCGGGGACATGCTCCGCCGCCAGGGCTGTTTGCCAGCTGGTAGTTCGGGACATGCGGTCGAAATCGAACCGGCCGGTATGCAGGACCTCCTTGAGGTCCACGCGGCCAAAAACACCGCGGATGATCCGCGCACCTGGATTGAGTGAGCGGATGATCGCCTCCAGTTGCTGCGCCTCCTCTTCATCCACCCGGTCCACCTTGTTGAGCACTACCACGTCGGCACATTCCACTTGATCGGTCAGCAGATCGACGATCGCCCGGGTGTCCTCTTCGCCGGCAGCCAGGCCGCGGTCCGGCAGGTGGTCGTCACTGCAGAAATCGCGGAGGAAACCGCTGGCGTCCACGACGGTGACCAGGCAGTCGAGCCGGCTGAAACGCCCCAGGTCGATGCCCAGTTGCTGGTCGGTGTAACAGAATGTCTGGGCCACGGGAAGGGGTTCCGAGATGCCCGTGCTCTCGATGAGCAGATAGTCGAAGCGTCCCGACTGAGCCAGGCTTTCGACCTCCCGGATGAGATCCTCCCTCAGGGTGCAGCAGATGCACCCATTGGTCATCTCCACCAGCTTCTCCTCGGTACGCGAGAAGGCATGGCCCTGGCGGACCATTTGCGCGTCGATGTTGACCTCACTCATGTCATTGACGATCACCGCGACCTTAAGCCCTTCGCGGTTGTGCAGGATGTGGTTCAGCAGGGAGGTTTTGCCGGCACCAAGAAAACCGCTCAGTACCGTAACCGGCAGTCGGTTGTCAGCCATCGCTTTCCTTTCAGGAGGTCTGTACTTTTCAGCGAGCACAAAAAGGGCCAAGGCGGGTCTGCACTCGCAGACCCACACGGCGCTTTCTGTGCTGAGTTCCGGCCGGCGGTGCTGGGCTTCGCGGGCGCACACCCCCGGCCATTTTCCTGCCCCGGTCCAGACCAGGTCTGGACCGGGGTTTCTGTTAACCCACCAAGGCTGCCCTCAGTTGGTGATCACCACCGGGAAACTTACGTCGATGTCAGTATGGTCGCTGCGGTCCTTGCCGTTTTTCGGGGCGTCGGCGAAATGGCTGAGCACCACGTTGAGGGCGGCCGCGCCGCTGCCTCCCGCACTTACCCCGAGGGTGAAACGCAACCCCACGGGGTGGTCGGTGCCGGTGTTGGTGGTGTAGTCGGATTCCTTGTCCGCTGCGCTCACGCTCAGACGGCTGGCGGCAGCTCCCTGGGCCGTGAAGAAGAACTGATGCACCTCCGCCTCCCCGGCCACCTCGGCGCCGATATCCTCGTTGTTGATGCCGTCGAAGAGTGCCACCTCACCGCGGTACTGGGTGGCGGCTTTCACCATGAGGGTATCGATCTGGTCCAGTTTCCCGTCCCCCTCATGGTCCAGGGCCCCCACCACCACCGCCGCAGCAGCAGGCTGGCCGGCATCGTCCAGCGGGGTTAGGTTGAGGGTGATGCGGGTGATCAACTCCTGGGGGTTGACCGCCTCCGGTTCGGCCGGGTTATCGCTGCCACAGCCGGCCAACAGGCCCAGGCAGACACTCAAGAGCCAGAGAGACAACTTTTTTTGCATGGATCCGCTCCTTTGTTGGTTGGTTGCCGGCGCCCGGCCCCATAGCCGGGCGCCTTGGTTCGGGGCTTTGCCCGTCAATCATTTGGTCGCCTCCGATTCGCGGCCAAAGGGCAGTTCGAGCCGGAGGGTTAGGTTGCGCCCAGGATCGTGGGCGAAATAGCGGTACCGGCTCAGGTAATCGCGGTAGAGCCCATCGGCGAGGTTTTCGAGCTCCACTGACCAGGCCAGAATCTGCCCCCGCCACCTACTGCGGCCGCCCAGGCGCACCCCCAGGAGCAGGTACCCCCCGGGGGGCGGGGCATAGTCTGCCGCCGGGGCCCGCTGCTGCCGCGCCACCGCCTCAAGACTGAGTTCCAGATTCAGCTCCCGACACCAACCCGCATCGGGCCAGCCCACCCCAGCCCACAGGCGGGTCCGGTCAGCGGGCATGGCCCCGAGTGCCTGGCCCCGGCTCAGGTCCCGACCCCGCACCAGGGTGGCCGAGACCCCCAAGCGGCCCCGGACGAGGGGCCGGTACTCCAGCCAGGCCTCTATCCCCCGGATCAGGGCGGCGCTTTGTACGTAGCGGAAGGTGGGAAAGGTGCCGCGGGTGGTGACCGTGGGCTGGGGATCAGCCTGTAGGAAGATGAACCCGTCCATCCGGTTCCGGTACAGGCTCAGCTCCCCCTGGGTGCGCCGGCCCTGGTGTTTAAGGGTCCAGTCCAGGCTCAGGCTACGCTCCTCGCCCAGGCCCAGGTCGCCGATCTCGTACTGCCCGGCCCCGTGGTGCACATCGCGGCTGTACAACTCGTTGACGTTGGGCGGCCGCCACGCCGTGCCCAGGGTGACCCCGCTCGTCCAGGCCGGCCCCAATCCGCCTATCAGCCCCACTGCCCCTGACAATCCGGCATAGCAGTGGCGGCGGGCCAGGACCTGCCCGTCCCGCTGGCGCACATAGGTCTGAACCCGGCGCTGGTCGAATCGCAGGCCGGTGTCCAGCTTCAAACCCCGGAGGTACCAAATCTGCCTGGCGAACACCCCCCCGCTGCGGGCGCGGAAATTGGGGATGAGGAACACGCTACCCTGCCGTACATTTCCCTGGCGCATCAGGTTGGCTCCCAAGGTTGCCGCCGATCCCCCCACCCCTTCGAGCCGGGTTTCGAGGGTGCGGGTGGTCAGGGCCAGATCGAAGGTGGGCCGGGCCAGGGCGGCAAGGGAGTCGTTGTAGGGGCGGTGGGCGTCGTACTCGCTGCGGTGGTTCTGCTGCCAGCCGTATTGGACCTCCAAGCGCCCCAGTCCCGCGAGGGGATGCCGGACCTTAGCGGCCACCAGGTCGTGTGCGATCTGTTGCCGCGGGTTAAGCACCTCGTAGCTGAACACCCCCTCTGCCAGGGGACGACCCCGGGCGATTGCGCGCAGCAGGTCGTCGCGGTTGCCTATATGCGAACCCCGGAAGATGCCCAACGCGGTGCCGAAGTGGCTGAGGTGCAGTTCAACGGCACCTGTCCCGCGGTGGTAGGCCAGGGCGGCGCTGACATTCCGCTCGGAGAAACCCGTATTGCTCAGATAGTAGGCGGTGGTGCGGCTGTTGCCGGCCCGCCGCAGACTGGTCTGCAGCCGCCAACTGAGGCCCGGCAGGCGCTCCGCCATCCCTTCCACCAACAAAGCGCCCGCGCCCTGGCGGTTGTTGCCAAAGCCGTTGAGCGCCAGCCGCCCCCCTAGCCCAGGGGTGCGCCGGAAGCGCGGGGGCACGACCCGTACGACCCCGCCGATGGCCCCGGTGCCGTACTCGACCCCCGCCGCACCTTTCAGCACCTCGACCCCGCCGGTTGCAAAGGGGTCGATCTCGGGTGCGTGTTCGGCCCCCCACTGCTGCCCTTCCTGGGCCAGACCCTGGTTAAGCACCAGGACCCGGTCGCTGTGCAGGCCCCGGATCACTGGCTTGGCGATGGCCGGACCGGTCTTCAGTAGCGCCAGGCCCGGAACCTGGGTCAGGGTCTCCCCCAGGGTCTGCCCCTGCCGGTCGCGGATCTGGGATTCGCTAAGAAGGGCGCTCCCCTGAGCGCGGTCCCAGCGCCGGTCGCGGCTGCCCTGGACCTCGACTTCGGCCACCGCGATGGGGGCCGGGACCAGCCGGACCACCACGGGCGGGTTCGCCTCGCTGGCCAGTGCCGGCAGGGTGGCCACCTCGTACCCCAGGAGGCGGAACTCAAGGGGGCCCCGCACTGAACCAGGCACCACCAGGTCAAACCCCCCGTCCTCACCCGTGGTGATACCCACCCTGATCTGGGGTGCCATCACCACCACCCCAGCCAGGGGCTGGCCGGTGGTGGCGTCGACGACGCGGCCGTGCAGGGTTTCGGCCTGGACCGGGTGCGACAAAGGCAGCAGGCCCAAAAGGGCCCACCCGGCCGCGGCAAAACGAGCAACCATGATACCTCGAGGTTACCGGTGACAGGCTCCCCTGCCGGGTCGGGAACGGCAGAGCGCAGCCAAGGGTTCCGGGCGGTTACGTTAGATGGGGATAGAGATCCCTGGCACCAACCCCTGACCTGCCCGCACCTGGCCCATGGTATAAGGCGAGGTACGGGAAAAGAGCCGGACACGGACCAGAGCGACCGCTATCCGGCAGGGCAGTGGGGTGAACGAACCTAAGGGTCAGACCCGCCCCCACGTCCCCCTAGCATGGTGCCTCGCAGCGGGAGGGGAGGTGGGGTTCAGGCGTGGGGCGGAGGGGCGCGGCAGGCGAAACGCCGGCGCCAACGACCGTAGGGGAGCGGCGAGGCGCCGGGTAACAGCAGAGCGGGGGTTCCCCGCGGGACAGGGAGGAAAACCCCGAGGAGGACGAGACCGAGGAACAGCAACGCCAGCCCCTGTTGCAGCAAATCGACCGGGCAGTCGACGGTCTCGCTGAGGCCCTCGTGGAACAACTCGTGGGCCACGGGCAGGCACATTAGGAGCCCCACCAACATCCCTAGCAGAAGGATGAGGGCAATCTTGGCGATCGATCTGGGCAACGGAGTTTTCATGGGGACCGGTTTGTGTTGTCCCGAAGTAAGATACCCGGCCTTTCGGATCTTGTCAAGCCGAGGTTCCCCGACGACCCTGCCCTGTGTATCTCCTACCTCAGGCCCCTCGCAGCCAAGCCAACCCGGGTAGTTCCATGGCTACAGATTAACAACCCCTGCATGACCAAATCCAGTTCTTTCTGACCCAGCGCCAGAACCTTGAGGCCATCTTCGATTCCGTGGCCGACGGCATCCTGGCCCTCGACCGGGGACTGCGGATCAGCAACCTCAACTCGGCGGCTCGACGCCTGCTGGACACCTCATGGCAGGAGGCAGTGGGGCGCTCCTGCCTCGATCTGCTCCACCCCTCGACCGAACTGACCGACCTGCCGCGCCAACGGAGGCCCGTGGACCGGTGCCCCCAGACCCTCCATACCGCCGGGGGCGAAACTGCCCTCTTCTTGTCCCTGCCCCCCTGGTAGATCTCCAGGGCCAGGAGCAGGGGATGGTGCTGATCCTCCGAGACCTGACAGAAATAGAATAATTTGAGATACAACTCATTGTGCACCAACGGTTTAATAGGATCGTCGGCAAAGACCACCGAATGCGCGAACTCAGACAGGTTATCGAGGACTTCGCTGACCGCGAAGCCACAGTGCTCATCCTCGGCGAGGGCGGCACGGGCAAGGAGCGGGTGGCTGAGGCCATCCACTACCGAAGCCACCGCCGGAACGGCCCCTTTGTCAGGGTCACCTGCTCGGCCCTGTCAGAGAGATTGCTCACATCGTAACTCTTCGGCCACGTGAAGGGCGCCTTCACCGGGGCCCTTCGAGATAAGGTGAGTCGCTTCGAGTAGGCCTATGGCGGCTCGATCTGCCTCGACGAGATCGGCGACCTCAAACCCAACTTGCAGGTAAAGTTACTCAATTTATTGCAGAAGAACGATATAGATCGTTTTGGAAGTGGGAAGACCTTCAAGGTGGATGCCCAGGTGATTTCCGCCACCACACCAGACCTACAACGCGCTCTGCAGCAACGGTTTTTCCCCTCTGATCTGTATTATCGCCTCAATGTAATGCCCCTGGAATTACACCCGCTGCGCCGGCGAAAGGAGGACATCCCTCTGCTGGCCGAGCATTTCATCGCCATATTCAACAGCCAAACCCAGCGCCGCTTCCTGCACCTCGACGATGCCGCCCTTTCTCTGTTGATGGAATACGACTGGCCAGGCAATGTCCGGGAACTGGAGAACGCCATCGAACATGCCCTTCATTAAATGCCGGGGAGAGGTATTGCTCGAGCTATGTTCAGAAGTTGTGGATGGCTGGGGGCAAAAAAAGAGCGTATCCTGAGTATGGCCACCATCACTCACCGCCCTTTGGCGAGGGCGAAAGGATACGCTCATGGCAGAATATACGGCAACCCAAGTGCAGCAGCTAACCCAGACGGTCCTGCACTCCAGCCTGGAGGAGTTGCTGCGGGCCGGAGCACGCAAGATGCTGCAAGCGGCCCTGGAAGTGGAAGTGGACGAATATATTGAAGGTAGTCGCGGGGCCTCGGAAGCAGCGGGACGCCAGGTGGTGGTGCGCAACGGCAGCCATCCCCAACGGGAGTTGGTCAGCGGGATCGGCAAGCTGACTATTCGCCAACCGCGGGTCCATGATCGGCGGGAGGGGCACCACTTCACCAGTGCCATTCTGCCGCCATATCTGCGGCGAACACCCAGTATCGAGGCGTTGATTCCGGCGCTGTATCTGAAGGGGCTGTCGACATCCTGTTTTCCCGAGGCCCTGCAAGCGATCCTGGGCGAAGAGGCTGGAGGGCTGTCCGCGGCCAATGTGGTCCGGCTCAAGAAGGTTTGGGAGGGGGAGTTCACCGCCTGGCAGAAACGGGATCTGACCGGCAAGCGATACGTATACGTCTGGGCGGATGGCATTTACTTCAACGTCCGTTTAGAGCCGGAGCGGCCCTGCCTCCTGGTGCTGATCGGGGCCACCGCCGAGGGGCATAAGGAACTGATCGCCCTCCACGATGGCCAGCGCGAGAGCAAACTGTCGTGGAAAACGGTACTCCAGGATCTCAAGGCACGTGGGCTGGAGATAGATCCTTTCCTGGCCATCGGCGATGGCAATCTGGGCTTTTGGGGGGCGCTACGAGAGGAATGCCCCTCGACCCTGGAACAACGCTGCTGGGTCCACAAGACCGCCAATATCCTCGACAAGCTGCCCAAGGCCCTGCAGCCCGATGCCAAGGGCCTACTGCAGCAGCTATATCTGTCAGCCACCAAGGAGGCCGCCCTCAAGGCCTACGACCGATTCCTCCACCGCTATGAGGCCAAGTATCCGGCCGCCTGTGAGTGCCTGATCAAAGACCAGGAGGTGCTGTTTACCTTCTACGACTTCCCCGCCGAACACTGGCGGCACATTCGCACCACCAACCCGATCGAATCGACCTTCAGTACCGTGCGCCACCGCACCCGACAGACCAAGGGCTGTGGCTCCCGCCTGGCCACCCTGACCATGGCCTTCAAGCTGACCCGGGAAGCGGAAAAACGATGGCAGCGACTGCACGGCTATCGCCTCCTCGAGCACGTCATCGCCGGGGCGGTATTCGTCGATGGCGAACTGAAAAACGCCGCTTGACCATGCAGGATACGCTCACCCCTCATCCACAACTTTTGACAAAAGCTCTGCGCTAACGACCACTTGTGGCCGACCGAGCACCTTCATAGGACCGCACGGCGCCGTATAACAAGCAGTTGGACCGGACCGTCAGACGGCGGTGCGTGCGCGCCGCATGTGCGTCATTTCATTGTGCACACGCGGCGCGCTGGACGCGTGGCTACACGGCCGCTCAACTGCGGCGTTAGCGGTACGAGAGCACGGAATGGCTACTGACTCCGAAAGAGACCTCCTCGCCGCCAGCGTGCTCAGCACTGCGGGGCGACAAGTCGAGCACCTGGCGCCGACCGAGGTTACGGGATTCCTAGCTATTGCAGGTCAGGCCTATGACAGCGTCCTGATGGTCGTTGGGCGTGCGGTCAACGGATGGACTGTAAAAGTTAGAAATTAATCTGACACTGTCCTATATTTGCCCAACAGAAAGGAGGGTGTCAGATGACGACTTCAGAGAAGATCATTAAGAACAAGCTGGGGCTTTTGAAACTGGCCGAACGGCTGGGCAACGTGTCTGAAGCCTGCAAGTTGCGGGGCTACTCGCGAGACAGCTTTTACCGGTTCCAGGAGTTGTATGACCAAGGGGGTGAGCTGGCGCTGCAAGATCTGAGCCGGCAGAAGCCCTGCCT
>Ga0194121_10003085_pt1 | contig 25703 bp, 24 predicted proteins | sample TA2MahCa50mmetaG_FD_148609 | JGI IMG/M metagenome (GOLD analysis project Ga0194121, IMG submission 148609) | Freshwater microbial communities from Lake Tanganyika, Tanzania - TA2015020 Mahale Deep Cast 50m | ecosystem: Environmental > Aquatic > Freshwater > Lake | place: Tanzania: Lake...
TATTCATGCGGGCAAGGCGTTTGATGAATCGATTCGTACAACGGCGTCGTGGGGGCGCTCCTCGTATGGATCAGAAAGGGCTTCGCGACAAACACTGAGTATGATGCCCAAAGAGATGCAGGTGAACAGCACCGAGGTGCCGCCCCAACTCACCAAAGGCAGCGATTGTCCAGTCACCGGCACGAGCCCCACAGCCACTGCCATATTGGCTAAAGCTTGAACGGTGAGCATCATGGCCAAGCCGGCGGCGAGGAGGCTTCCGAACAAATTTTCAGAACGCTGAATGGCGCGAAGTACCCGAAAGAGCAACCAGATGTAGAGCACACATATGGCCGCTCCGCCCATTACACCGTATTCTTCGAGTAGGGTTGCATAGATGAAATCGTTGTAGGCCTGCGGCAGGAAGTTGCGTTGGGTGCTTTTACCTGGGCCCTTGCCCAACAGACCCCCGGTCACAATCGCTATGCGGGCTTGGGTGATTTGATCGGGTTCTCGGCTGATATCGTCGGAAAAGAAGGTTTCGATCCGGCTCACCCAAGTTTTAGATCTGAACCAATCGAATTGATAGGCTACTGCAACGAATGTACCCACAAAGAATGCGCATCCAAAAATGAGGACGAAGAGGTGCTTGAGACGCACAGATCCAACACCGAGCATCAGCAGAACCACCAGGAGAAAGAGCGCTGCCGATGATAGGTTGTCGGGTGCGATGAGCAAGAAGGTGAGTCCGACTGGCAAGATCAAAGGCAAAAAAATCGCTTTCCAGTCTTCTACGTCGTCTTGATGGCGCGATAAAAATCGGGCGAGGAACAGCACAATAGCGAATCTGGCCCATTCCGATGATTGAAAACTGACGCCCAACACGGGGATTTCGACCCAACGACTGGCGTCGTTCATTTCGGTGCCCTTCAACAGGGTATAGAGCAGCAATAGAATGGCAGGAATCCATCCGAACTGGGCTATTCTACCGATATACCGATAGGGTATGTGGTGTATGGCATACATCAAGATGAGACCTAGGCCCGAAATTCCGATGTGCCTAAATAAATAATACTCGGTATCGCTGTTTCGCTGTCGGTGTGCGAGACTTCCGGTGGCCGAATAAACCAATAGCGTTGAGGCCAGCATCAATAAGCCAGCAATCAGCCAGATATACCGGTCACCCTTTGGTTTGATAGACAGCAGAGCGCTCATTTATTGATAATACCCTTTGTTATATTTGTGTTATATTATGATTCATTATCAATAATACCATTACAGCAATTTGACATATTTTTTGAACTGACGGCCACGATCTTCATAATTCTGAAACAAATCGAAACTGGCACAGGCGGGAGACAGCAATACCACATCGCCCTTCTCTGCTAAATGGTAGGCCATCCGAACACTTTCTTCCATCGATGAAGTGTTTACTATGACCGGAACCACATCCGAAAAGGCATCATGCAGAAGGCGGTTGTCGAGCCCTATACAGATGAGTGCTTTCACCCGGCCGGGCACCAGGTCAACCAGCACAGAATAATCGTTTCCCTTGTCTGTTCCACCAGCAATCCACACAATGGGCTTTGATAGGCTCTCTAGGGCATACCATACCGAATTGACGTTCGTTGCCTTACTGTCATTGATGTATTCGACCCCTTTTATGGTGGCCACTGGCTCGAGTCGGTGTTCGATGGCCTCGAAGCGCGACAGACTATCGCGGATGACTTCGTTGCGGATGTCGAATAGTCGCGCAGGCAGGGCGGCCGCCATGGCGTTGAGGGTGTTGTGCTTGCCTTTGAGCGACAAATCATCGATGGGTATATACATATCTTCGTTGGGTTTATGCAGTACTATTTGGTTGTTTTCGATCCAAGCACCTGAGTTGGGCACTTGGTGAGCGCCAAAGCCCATGCGCCGGGCCTGAATATGATTGGCCCTCGATAATGCCTGGCTGCTTGTGGGGTCGTCGGTACAGTAGATGAGTGTTTCGGTCGCCCGCATGTTTTGGGCTATACGCAACTTCGACTGCACATAGTTTTCCATGCGGTATTGGTAGCGATCGAGGTGATCGGGTGTGATGTTGGTGATGACCCCGACATCGAGTCGCGTATTGAACATGCCATCGAGCTGGAAACTGCTGATTTCCAATACGTAGAGGTCTCGATCCTGTTCGGCTTCGGCCACCGAACGTGCGAAGCTCTTTCCAACATTGCCCGCACAAGCCATATTCCAACCCGCCCTGCGAAAAATATCTGCTGTAAGGAGGGTTGTGGTGGTCTTGCCATTGGTACCGGTAATTCCTATTAAGCGTGCTCGGGTATGTTGGGCGGCGAATTCGATCTCACTGATCACAGGTATGCCCTTTTTCCTTAGTTCTACGACCACTGCGGATTCGTCGGGGATGCCCGGACTTTTCACCACCATAGTGACTTGACCCCACTGTTCTTTACGATGCCCTCCTGATTCCCAAGGCACATCCAATAGATTGAGTTCTTCAGCCACTGAATCCCGTACCGTTCCAGCGTCGCTCAGGCGTGCCCGCAAACCCTTGGCTACCGCCAAATGGGCTGCCCCTACTCCACTTTCTCCACCGCCTAATATGAGTATCTCTGGGTTCATTTTTTCGTCTTGCCGATTGAACTTGATTCGTTGTTTGTTTTTATCTGAGTTTGAGCTTCTGTTGAAATTGATTCGTCGCAGGTATTTATCGGAGTTTGAGCAGGGCTACCGCCACCAACACAAGGAGAATGGCTACAATCCAGAAGCGGGTCACAATTTTGGGCTCTGGAATTCCGCCCAACTCAAAATGATGGTGCAGGGGAGACATTTTGAAAATTCGCCTGCCTTCCCCGTACCGCTTTTTGGTGTATTTGAAATAGGTCACCTGCAAAATCACCGAAAGGCTCTCTACAAAGAAGATTCCGCAGAGAATGGGTAACAGAAGTTCCATTTTTATGATGATTGCACTGGATGCGATGGCACCACCCAAGGCCAAGGAGCCGGTATCGCCCATAAATACCTGAGCGGGATAGGTGTTGTACCACAAAAAGCCAATACAAGCCCCGACCAATGCGGCCAGAAAAACCACCACTTCCCCACTCATCGGCACATACAGTATGTTGAGGTAGGCAGCCGTTTTGATGTTTCCACTCATGTAGGCGAGGATGCCAAGACCGGTGCCAGTAATGGCCGAAACCCCTGCCGCCAATCCATCAATTCCATCGGTGAGGTTAACGGAGTTGGTGACGGCCGTCACGATCAGTACGATGATCCCGAAATAAACCAGCCATGAAGAGATGGGGCCCCAGGCGAGTTGACTGTAATCGAACAGGTGTTTGGTGATCGGTAGATTGGTGCGGAGGGCTACGTCCTGCACGTCTGGGTGAAAAAACAAGGCGGCCGCCACCAGTATGCCCAAGCCGACCTGGCCGAGTACCTTGGCCCCAGATCGCAGGCCCTGCTTGTCTTTCAGAAAAACTTTGATGTAGTCGTCGGCCAGGCCAATGAGGCCCATCCAAAGGGTAGCCCCCATCATCACCAGAACATAGATGTTATCGAGCCGCGCCACCAGTAGGCAAGGCAACAAAATGGCAACGAGTATAATGAGGCCGCCCATGGTGGGGGTACCCTTTTTCGATTGATGGCTTTCGGGACCTACCGCACGGATGGTTTCGCCGATTTGCTTGCGCCGCAGTAGGTTGATGATGTATTTGCCCACGATGGTGCCCATGAGCATAGCCAAAATGGCAGCCAAGGCGGCCCGGAAGGTGATGAATCGAAAAACGCCACTCCCCGGGAGGTCATAGTTCATTTCAAGCCAACTAAACAGTTCGTAGAGCATCAGGCAGAGGGTTGAAGGTGAATACGCAATTGGGCACGGTCGTCGAATGGGTGGCGTACACCCCCGATTTCTTGGTAGGTTTCGTGGCCTTTTCCGGCCACCAAAACGAGATCACCAGGCAGCGCCAGCATACAAGCGGCACGAATGGCCTCCGCTCGGTCGCTGATTCGAAGGAGATTGATCCGTTCTTCGAGCCGAAGTCCGTCCATCATCTCATCGATAATGGTTTCAGGATCTTCCGAACGAGGATTATCGCTCGTGAGGATGGCGCGGTCCGACAAACGCGCGGCCAATCCGGCCATTACCGGTCGTTTACTGCGGTCGCGGTCGCCCCCGCATCCCACTACGGTGATGATTTTTTGACCTTCTCGGCGGATGTCGCGCAGGGTTTCGAGCACATGTTCCAAAGCATCGGGGGTATGGGCGTAGTCGACAATACCCGTAATGCCGTTGGCCGACCGAACATAATCGAATCGGCCTCGAGGTGGCCCCAGGCGCGATAACTCGACCAGTAAGGGGGTCGGCTCTTCACCCAAAAGGCAACCAGCAGCATATACGGCCAAGAGGTTACTGGCATTGAAACTGCCAATGAGTGGGCTGTAAAAATCATGTCCGTCGAGCAGCAAATGCATCCCGTCGAAACTATTTTCTAGAATCCGGGCCCGAAATCGGGCGTCGTGCTGGAGCCCATAGCGCTGCACTTCGGCGGCCGTGTTTTGCACCATCACCCCAGAATGTCGGTCATCGGCATTCAGCAGCGCCACGGAATTCTTGCCGAGGCGGTCAAAAAACGACTTTTTCGCCTTAATATAATTTTCGAATGTTCCGTGGTAGTCGAGATGATCGTGGGTAATGTTGGTGAACATCGCCAAAGCAAAATCGAGTCCTTCAATCCGGTTTTGGACAGCTGAGTGACTGCTCACCTCCATAAAGGCATGGGTGCAACCGGCTGCCACCATCTTCGACAGCATCTCTTGGATCTGGATGGCATCGGGTGTGGTGTGGGTCGACTCAAACTCCTGATCTCCTATCCGATTTCCGATGGTGGATAGCATACCACAGCGAAATCCCAATGCCTGAAAGAGGCCGAACAGGAGACTAACCGTCGTGGTTTTTCCGTTGGTGCCGGTTACTCCCGTCAAGGTCAATTTCCTGGAAGGGTGTCCATACCATGCTGCGGCCATGCGTCCGGCGGCTATGCTGCTGTCTTTGACCTGTACCCATGCCGCATTGGCCGGAAGATCTTTGGGCGGCTGGGTTTCTGCAACGATGACCGTGGCACCTGCGGCGCGTGCGCCCTCGATGAAAGCATGTCCGTCGATTCGGGTGCCTCTTAGGGCCAGAAATGCATCACCCTTACCCACAGTTCGTGAGTCGATGCATAAGCGACCGCATAGGACTTCGGGCGAACCCGTGAGGATCGCAGCATCGACTTCCGCCATGATATGTCCAATGCTCCGATTCATTGAAGGTAGAGGGTTAGGTGTTTGCCTGATGCTTGTGGGGTGCCTGGCGCTGGATCCTGCCTGACCACTCGTCCACGTCCGAATACTTCTGTGGGGTATCCCAAGTAGCCCGCCACCTGCAATGCGTCGGAGAGTCCCATGCCTGTGAGGTCTGCAACGATGCCTTTGCGGACGGTGACCTCTGTGAGCTTCCAAGTCCCATGGGTGGGTTGGGCCTGGACATAGGAACTGCCTGCCCCATGGGCACCTTCAGCACGCTCGTTGCCGTTTGATGGCTTGCGCGTGGTGCGGTGCGTCATTCCGAGTTGATCCAAGGCCTTGCGTGTGGGCAACTCCAAACCACTGACCAATGGTGCAGGTATGCTGTCGCCTTCCCAGTGTTTTGGAATCTTGTTTCCCTGATCGCCCCAGCCTCGGGCATAAAGATGGTCGGCCACTTTCCGAAAAACGGAGCCCGCCACTACACCACCATAATAGGCTGAGTCGCCCAAATCCGCCAACATCACCACCATGCTGTAGCGCGGCTGTTCCGCTGGAAAAAATCCCGCCACACTGCCCCTGTAGCGCTTAACGTATTGATTATTCACCAACATTTGTGCGGTACCCGTTTTGGCCGCTACTGAATAGGAAGGGTTTTGCAAGCGTTTTCCTGTTCCCCCTTCTTGCTCAACGACAGCCCGCAACATTTGGTTGAGCGCTTTGAGTGTTTTGGCCGATGCGATGGGCTTATTGTCTGCGCGAATGGGCGTGACATAGGTTTGGTTGGTGTTGGTGTTGCGGACCTCAGCGACAAGGCGTGGTGTTACCCGAAAACCTTTATTGGCCACTGTATTGTAGAGACATAAAACCTGCAGCGGGGTTAGATTGAGCCCATAGCCCACGCTGAGCCATGGCAGTGAAACGTCTGACCATTCTGCGGTGATGGGTTTGGTGATTTTGGGCACGGCCTCACCTGCCAATGATATGCCTGAAGGCCGATCAACCCCCATCTGTTCCAACAGATCAGTAAATCGCTTTGGGTTTTTGCCATAATATTGTTGAATCAGACGAGATACCCCCACATTGGAGCTTTTGGCAAAAATTTCTGTGAGGTCGGCTTGGCCGATTCCGTGTCGACTGGCATCGAACATGGTTTTGGACCCGAAGTCCCACAACCCGCCATTGAGATCAACCCGAGTGTGGGGGGCAACGCCGGCATCTTCCAAAGCCACCAGCATACTGATCAATTTAAAAGTCGATCCAGGGTCCTGACTTTCTGTAACGGCATAGTTGATATGCTCGTCGCATCCCATTTCACTTTCTGTTCTAGACAGATTTACCATCGCTCTGATATTACCTGTAGCCACTTCCATCACCACAACCGTTCCGTAGGCAGCTTTGTAGTGATTCAATGCCTGACAAAGGGCCTCATCGGCCACATCTTGCAGTTGCATATCCAGGGTGGTTATGACATCCATTCCGTGTTTTGGTGGCACAAGAGGTAAACCGTCGACCGGAATCCACATGCCGTTGGCGATGCGCCGCATCCGCGATTGAGCCGGGACTCCCGCCAGTGCGGAATCGAATGCTGCTTCTAGTCCAACCGCTTTCTGTTTGCTCTCTGGCTTATGGTAGCCCACCGTCCGTGCGGCTAATCGGCCCATTGGGCGTTCGCGGTGGGTATGGGCCTCCACCACAAGTCCTCCGCGATAGACATGGGATTTCCGGGATTGTGCCAGGTTAATGAGGGGCAGTGCCCGCACCTGCTGAAGTTTGATGTAGTCGACGTTTCGGGCCAGCAGAACGTCGGGGCGTTTCGTTCGCCGTGCCTCCCTCAGCAATTGGCTGTATTCACTTTGTTCGCCATCCAAAATCCGAGCCAGACCAGCAGCCAAAGAATCCACTTTTTCGCTGAATATCTCATCGGTCAGGCCGGAAGTGGTGGCATCGAAGCGCAGATCATAGCGGGTGATGGTGGTTGCGAGCAAGCTGCCATCTTGTGCATAGATATTGCCCCGCTGGGCGTCTATGGTGCGGGTGTCGAGCATCATCTTCTTCGCCAGCGCCCTGTAGTGTTTGCCGTGTACGTTTTGAATGAAGATGGCACGGCCCACTACAGCAACAAATCCGAGTGCCAATAGGACAAACACGAACAGGCTTCTGCGAAATATGTTCTTCTGCTCGCTCATGTCCCCTTCCTTTTGGGGCTTGTGCCCTCATTTTTGGATTCCAATTCGACGGGGGGTTCTTGGGGGGATTTCCACCCCATCCCCATATTTTGGAGCCGATCGAGCACTTCCGTTCGGCGGCCTAAATGCATCACCTCCGATTGGAGGAGAATATACTCGGCCTTGAGGTCTTCTACCTCCTGACGGGTACTCAGGATTTTGCGCTGCTTCGATTCTTGGCTGTGGCCATTGGCGATGTAGACCAAGAGCAGGAAGGTGCAATACAAAATGAAGGGTATGTGGCGCGACACATCTTCCCATTGCCAATGCCCCAAACCGGATCGCGTTTCGGTTGATGGCCGATGACCCGCACCGGATCGCGTTTCGGTTGATGGCTCGAATTCCTCCGGGCAATCATCGATAGCGGGCCTTCCCTCCTGCTTGCGCCCCAGAAGAGTCGACCAAAACCCGCCATGGGCAGGGTGTTCACTGCGTCGGCGGTTGCGGTTCATGGCCATGGGGTTTGGGTGCGACGTGCCACACGCAAACGGGCACTGCGGGCACGCGGGTTAGTCGCCGTTTCTTGTTCACTCGCCTGCAAAGCTTGGGTCGGACTAGGCTCGAATGGTCGAATGCTGTGTCCGTACACATCGGTTTCAATGGAATTGTGGAAATGACCACTGCGCATGAACTGCTTCACCAAACGATCCTCCAGTGAATGATAGCTGATCACCACCAGATACCCTCCCGGTGCGCAAACGGCAGCCGTCTGCTGGAGCATCTCACGCAGAGCACCCAATTCATCGTTGAGGTGAATGCGGATGGCCTGAAACAGCCGTGCGGTGAACTGCCGCTCTTTGCCGCTGGCGGTGATGGGCTCGATGGCCTTGCACAGATCGGCGGTGGTGTTCATGGCATTGCGGGTTCGGGCGAGTGCGATGAGCTGAGCTACGCGACGTGCTGCCGTGATCTCACCGTATTGACGCAATACGCGTGCAATTTCCTCTTCATCGGCCTGCCTTAAAAAATCTCCTGCTGTTTGTCCGGCCCTTGGGTTCATCCGCATATCGAGGTCTGCCTCGTGGCGGAAAGCAAAGCCACGGCCCGGTTCATCGATCTGATGGGAGCTAATCCCCAGGTCTGCGAGGATGCCGTTGACCTGCAGCATATCGTGGTGTGCCGCAAAACGTTTGAGGTGACGAAAATTAGCGTCGGCGAATGCAAAACGCCCATCATGAGGCAGATGGGCGTGTACGTCGGGATCCTGGTCGAAGGCCAGTAAGCGACCCGTCGTGCCGAGGCGCCCAAGTAGGGCGCGGCTGTGTCCGCCTCCCCCGAAAGTTAAGTCGATGTAGCGCCCCCCCGGTTGCAGGTGCAGGGCATCGATCGACTCCTGCAACATCACGGGATCATGGTAGGACCGGCTGTTGTTAGACGATGTCGCTTGTTGCTCTTGGGCCGTGAGGGCGAGCTCGCTCCCCAGATCGGTGTGTCTTCCGTTGGTCATACGCTACGCCCCCCCATCACTTTCTCTGCTAAGGCTGAAAAATCCTCTGGTTCGCGGTCGAGCTGGGCTTTGTAGCGATCCGGCGACCACAATTCGAGGTTGGAGAGGTTGCCCATCATCACCACATCTTTGTCGATGCCCGCATAATCGAGCAAGGCCCGCGGGATGAGGATGCGGTTGGCCGAATCGGGCTCAGCCGGACTAGCGCCACGCAAAAAGTAACGCACAAACTCCCGGTTTTCCTTTACATACGGATTCAGACGCGATAATTCAGCCACCTGCCGATCCCACTCCACCCCAGGGTACAACACCAAACAGGGCTCAAATCCACGGTTGATAACCACCTTACCCCCGGCCGTAGGCAATTGACGAATGACCCCAGCCGGCAAAGCAAGCCTGCCCTTGGCGTCGAGACGTATTTCAAATTCGCCGATAAAGTGCGACATGTGGGGGATTTGGAAGCACTAAAGTACATCTTTTTCCACTTTCTCCCACTTTCCCCCACTTTTTTACACCAAAAATTTATCCACATTTCATAACAAAAGTCATTTTGTCAAAAAACGGCAAAGCGCTGCCCAAACCCGATGGGTTTAGTCAACGACCACTGAACGTTAAATCAATGATTGGCCTAGGCGGAATGAGGCCAGGGCGGAATGAGGCCTGGCGGAGTGAGGCCTGGGCGGAAAGAGGCCTGAGCGGAAAGAGGCCTAAGCGGAATGAGGCGCGGGCGGAAAGAGGCTAGAGCCGAATTAAGTGAGGGCTGCTACGCCGGGGAGGGTCTTGCCCTCCATATACTCCAATAGTGCCCCGCCACCTGTACTCACATAACTCATTCGAGCTGTTAAGCCGAAGGCGTTTACGGCAGCCGCTGAATCGCCTCCACCGATTAGGCTGAAGGCTCCCTGGGCGGTTGCGGCGGCCACCGCTTGGGCCAAGGCCCGCGATCCATTTGCGTAGGCCTCCATTTCAAAAACACCCGCTGGCCCATTCCACAACAAGGTGCGGCTGTTCATGATGATTGAACCGATTTCATCCGCTGCTTTAGGCCCGATGTCCAATCCCATCCAGCCATCGGGTATTTCGTTGCTGTTCAACACAGCGGTTTGGGCATCGGCCGCAAAGCGGTCTGCGGCCACTGAATCGACCGGCAGCACCCAACGCACACCACGCTGCTCCGCCTTGCGCATCAGCGCGCGGGCCAGATCCAATTTATCCTCTTCACACAAGGAAGCGCCTGTTTGCCCGCCCATAGCCCGCATGAAGGTGTAGGCCATGGCACCCACAATCACAAGATTGTCGACCCGATCCATCAGGTTTTCGATGATGAGAATCTTGTCCGAAACCTTGGAACCGCCCATGATGGCGGTAAAGGGGCGCTCGGCCTGCTCCATGACCTTATCCGCATTTTTTACCTCAGCCTCCATGAGAAAGCCCGCTGCTTTGTCCTCACCGAAGAACCGGGCCACTGTAGCGGTTGATGCATGCTCGCGGTGGGCGGCACCGAAGGCGTCATTGACATACACCGAGCCATGCCGCGATAATCGCTCCGCGAAGTCGGGATCGCCCTGTTCTTCCTCGGGGTGGAAACGTACATTCTCGAGCAAGAGCACGCCACCCGCTTTGAGTTGATGCGACAGCTCAAACGACGCCTCACCCACGCAGTCGGGGGCAAATAACACCTCTCGACCAAGCAATTCACTTAAAACCGGCAGAATATGACGCAACGAATATTTATCCTCCGCCCCCCCCTTTGGACGGCCCAAGTGCGACATCAACACGAGCGAAGTGCCGGGCTGATTCAACAGGTAGTTGATGCTCGGCATGGCTGCGCGTATGCGGGTGTCGTCGGTCACAGCCCGTGTTTCCTTATGGAGGGGAACATTGAAATCGACGCGCATCAACACGCGCTTACCGGCAGCCGATAGGCTTTTGAGACTTCTCATCGGGGTTGGATTCGGTTGATGGTTGGATTCGGTTGGTAGTTGGATTCGGTTGATTAAAGAGCGCTCTTTACCGGGCAACCCGAGCAGCCAATTCAGCAATTCGGGCGCTGTAGCCACATTCATTGTCGTACCACCCCACTACCTTCACCGTTTGGCCGATGGCCATGGTGAGCTCGCTGTCGAATAGGCAACTATGGGGATTGCCCAAAATATCGACCGACACGATGGGGTCGGTCTCATAAAACAAAATGCCTTTCAAAGGGCCTTCTGCCGCCGTGCGGAAGGCATCATTGACTTCAGCCACCGTGGCTGGGCGCTTCAATTGAGCCGTAAAATCGGTCACTGAACCATCTGGAACCGGCACACGCATGGCGTTGCCATTCAGCTTGCCTTTCAAATGCGGCAGAACGAGCCCGACCGCTTTGGCGGCACCTGTGGAAGTGGGTACGATGCTGGCGGCGGCAGCACGGGCACGGCGCAGGTCTTTGTGCGGCGCATCCTGTAGATTCTGGTCGGCCGTGTAGGCGTGAATGGTGGTCATGAAGCCACTCTCTACACCCCAATGGTCGTCGAGCACCTTCACCATTGGTGCCAGGCAGTTTGTGGTGCAACTGGCATTCGATAAAATGGTGTCGCTTTCGAGCAGATCCGAATCATTCACCCCCAACACAATGGTCTTCACATCACCCGTAGCCGGCGCAGAAATAATGACTTTACGCGCACCCGCCTGGATGTGCAAGCCTGCCTTTTCGCGGTCAGTAAAGCGACCAGTTGATTCGATCACTACATCAACCCCAATTTTCGACCAAGGTAGGGCTGCAGGATCTTTTTCTGCCGAAATCGGGATGATCTGCTGATCCACAATCAGGTTTTGTCCTTCACAACCCACCGAACCGGGGTACCGGCCATGCACCGAGTCGTATTTGAGCAAATGAGCCAACACCTTCGGCTCTGTCAGGTCGTTGATGCCCACCACTTCAACTTGGGGGTTTTGCATCAGAAAACGGAAGGCAAGGCGGCCAATGCGGCCAAAACCATTGATCGCAATACGGGTTTTGTTCATAGTTAAAGATTCAATAATCAAAGTTTAAACAATCAGAATAAGAGATGATCAAAAGAAGTTGCGAAATTACGCTAAAATTGGAGGCGACACAAGTAGAAAAATGCGCGCTCAAGTGTGCGTGAGGCTTATTTTCATTTTTACACAAGCTCTTGGAAAATAATTTCGATTCTCGTATCTTTGCACGCCTTAATCAACGGTCCGTTCGTCTAGGGGTTAGGACACCAGATTTTCATTCTGGTAACAGGGGTTCGATTCCCCTACGGACTACAAAAAACCCCATTTCCACATCAGGAATGGGGTTTTTTAGTTTTTGTGTTCCAAACTGTGTTCCATTTGCAGCACAACGAGACCGCCAGATTCATTTGTAAAACGTACATTAGTGCGGTTTACCAGACATCGTTCTTACGCCACACTCCATTCTCCAGCGCCCATGAACCCTACCCAATTATCCATTCTTCGCGATTTAGAAGCAGCACGCGATCTGCATTTGGCGCTCATCAACCAAGCTGCGCTGCCCACACAGCTGGCTGCCGTGGTGGAGATCGTTGCCGACGCCCTCAAAAAGGGTGGGAAGATTCTCCTGGCGGGAAATGGCGGTAGCGCAGCCGATGCACAACACATGGCGGCCGAATATGTGGGCCGATTTGCCAAGCACCGTCGGGCCCTACCTGCTGTGGCACTCACCACCGACAGCAGTATCCTCACCGCGGTGGGCAACGACTATGGATACGAGCAGGTTTTCGCCCGCCAGGTAGAAGCGTTGGGCCAAGAAGGCGATGTGTTGATGGTGTATTCCACATCAGGCTCATCGCCCAATATTCTCCGTGCGTTAGAGGCTGCCGGGCAAGCAGGACTCATTCGCGTGGGCTTCGGTGGACAAAAAAGCGCTGCCATGGGACCGCTCTGTGAACATCTGCTGCAGGTGCCATCGACCGATACCCCCCGCATTCAGGAGGGCCATTTGCTGTTTGGGCACATCATTTGTGGCGCCGTCGAAGCGGCACTTTTCCCCTCATTATGAGTGCAACATCGTTGATCAGCACCCGTTCATAAGCACCCGTTCATCAGCACCCGTTCATCAGCACCCGCCCCTGTTCATCATGATCCTGCAGATCTCTGAATGCATCAACCACCAACAATGCTCCACTCCACACCTCCGCCAATGACCATCGAGGCATGAACAAAGCCCTATTTTTGGATCGAGACGGCATCATAAACCGCGATGATGGTTATGTGCACCAGGCGCAGGATCTGGTTTGGATGCCAGGAATTTTTGAACTCTGCCGGGCCGCCCAAGCATGTGGATATCGGCTGATTGTGGTGACCAACCAATCGGGGATCGGGCGGGGCTTGTTCAGCGAAGCAGACTACCTCCAGCTACAGGCGTTCATTCACCAGCGGTTTCAAGAGGAAAACGCCTTCATTACCCATACCTATTATTGCGGGGATGCACCCTTGCTCGATGCGGAAGGACAATCCGTCGATGGCTTCCGACGAAAACCCAATCCGGGCATGTTCCTTGAGGCGCTTTCTGATTACGAAATCGACCCCGCCAACTCCATTATGTTGGGCGATTCGGAACGCGATATGGTGGCTGCATTCCGGGCAGGTATCGGCACACGCCTCCTGTTGGTTGGTTCATCGGTGCGCGATCAGGAAGCCGGGCATCAGCCCGCCCTCGGTGCGCATACCCACATCATCGACAGCCTTTATTCGGCCATGGATTTTTTGTCATAGTGCCCACAGAATACGCTTTAACGCGTATTTTTGCACAATGTCGAACACCTCACCCCTCCCCCAGTTAAGCGCAGAAGAAATCAGGGTTCTTGGTTCGTTGATGGAAAAATCAAAAACCACTCCTGAGCAGTACCCGCTTAGTCTTGTTTCGCTCACAACCGCCTGCAACCAAAAGTCATCGCGCGATCCGGTGGTCTCGTACAGTCAGGCCACGGTTAGTCTCACAGTGGATGTTCTTCGCCGCAAAGACCTGCTTACCCGCGTTTTGGGCGATGGCCGTGTGCCCAAATTCCGCCACAATTTGGCGGTAAAATATCCTTTAGTACCCTCCGAAGTCGCTGTATTGACCCTGTTGTTCCTGCGTGGCCCCTTAACGGTTGGCGAGATACGCACCCTATCGAGTCGTCTTTACGACTTTGAAGATCTGGCCGAGGTGGCGGCAACCCTCGATAAACTGAGCCAAACAGATCCCCCTTATGTTCAGTCGATCGGTAGAGGGCGTGGTCAAAAAGAGCCACGCTATGTGCATCTCTTTGCGCCGGTGGATTTATCCATGATGAACAGCGATCCCGACGAATCAGAATCGCCCCAGAGTGGCGAAGCTACGGTTTCCTTGAAAGCGCGTTTGGCCCAAATGGAGGCCCGCCTAGCATCACTTGAAGCCGCGCTGCACTCCGCTGGCTTGTGGTCGCCTGCTGCTGACGTATCCGCCCATGAAACCGTCCGAAGCGACGGCAAGAAGGATACGGCCAACGACATGGGTAGCGTCAAGGACGCAAATGCCGTAGATGAATTGTAAAAAGATGGACTTGGGTCAGAAATTATTATTTTGTTTCCAAAACGCTTATGATCTCTATGATCTTTTGACTCATTAAATTTACAACAATATCGCTTGTGGCATCCAGCTTTGCAAACAGTGGCAAGTTTACTACTTCATTGATAATCACGTAGTGCATCGATGATGCTAATGCATATCTTTTGAGCTCCATTTGAATTTTATTGTTAACAATCCATCTATCTCCTAAAGATTCCTTGAACGAGATCCAAAAGGGAGTGTCTGCCTCTTTTGCCCACAAATCGAAATTCACGTTCAAAGAGCATCCATAACCGCCTATATTCATGTATCTTGTATATCCATACTTTTGAGGAGTTGCATTCAAACTGACCGTTGAAGCCAAATTACGCTTTTTGAGCTCGTCAACAATTTCGTCGGTTATTCTATAAAATGATTTGATTTTTTTTGCGAAAGAAGGGGCAAAATCTTGGCTTTGATAAGGAAGGAAAGCGTCGTCATCGATGACCTCGCAAAATCCTATTAATTGAGATAAATCCGAAAGTAAGCCAATTTCATTCGATTGGATGAGTGCTCCTCGAATGGCGTTCAGAATCTCCATCCAACTCTTTACCAGCACGACTTTATTCCCGGCTAATGCCATCCGATGTCGAATATCCTCCGATTCAAATTGAATCTTGGCTGTAGAAACTCTACGAATTGACAAATTTAAGTTATTTATTATGATTTTTAAGTTTCCATTCCTTGCTGAACCGAGATTTGAGCCATTCTTTAAAAAGTAAAAACAAAAATTTATTGTTGGTATAAAAGTAGCGTTTAAACAACCGTCTTGGTTCTTGCATGAAGCGGTAAAACCATTCCAGACTGGCTTTTTGCATCCACATGGGTGCGCGTTTCTGCATCCCGATCATTACCGGCAAAGCCCCGCCAATCCCGAGCATACAGGCATCAATTTTACCTTTGTGTTCGGCCATCCAACGTTCTTGTTTGGGGCATCCAAGTACTACGAAAATGATTTGCGCCCCACTTGCCCTGATTTGGGTAACAATCGCTGACTTTTCGGTTTCATCAAGTGCCCTGAACGGCGGACTGTAAAAATGAAAATCGGTGATGCCCGGATACGTTTTTTTGAGGTATGCTTCCGTCTTTAGCAACATTTCGGGTGAACCACCATAGAAATAAACCCCCATTGCTTGCTTTTCGATCTCGGCCAGTAAGCTCGGCATCAGGTCCATTCCGGGTACACGATCATAGTGTTCGCGATAGAGTAAACGGATGGCATTAATCAAAGGCATGCCATCAGGAGTGACCAAATCCGCTTCGTTGACCCGCTGGGCAAAAGCGGGGTCATCAACTGCTTCGATGCACATGTGTACATTCGAAACGCAGACGTATGAAGATTGCTTTTTTTTGGCGAGCGCCATAATGTGCTGCACAAAATCAGGATATTTGCCGGTGCTTACCTGCAAACTCAATACGCGTCTTCTTCCGATGGTTTCCATACAATTTATGCTTTCGGAAAATAAGTATAATAATCGGCTTTCGGGAAAATTTGGCATTTGCCACCGATCGTAGCATCGATGATTTTACGGCCATTTTTTTCATAAAAGTCGCGTGCGATGGCATAGCCTATTTCTGATTTATCCAGATCGGGTAATCGCCACTTCATCCCTTTTGGGAAATAATTCGGATCAAAATGGCTTTCGTCTTTTTCGTATGACCGCACTTCCACTTTGTTGGCTACGCCTTTTTCCTTAAAACTATGATCCATACCGATGATGATCACTTCTGTAAAACCGAGGTAATACGCCAATTGCAAACAGGCAAAGGTAACGGTTCCTCCAAAGTGAGTAGCCTGTGTGAGATCAGTTTGGAAAAACGGATTGAGGGCAAAGGATTCTTTCAAAAAGTGACTGTTAGGGATTTGTTTGTGTAAACGCCAATTGACAAATTTAGCTTCGATTGGTAGTTTGTTGAAATCCTCCGCAAACTGACCCAACACCAAATCCTCCACACAAACAAGAAAATTGGGTATGAAGCCTATTTTATCAAAATAAATGTAAAAGCGGTTCATGCACATGGTATATTCATCTTTCAGGACACGAAGATCCATTTGTCCGATACTTGGCCCGTTCGCGATCAAAATGAGGCGTTGACCGGCATACTTGTTTTGAATGCTTTTTAGGTATGCTTTGCTTTTATTGGCGGCTTCACTTTTTTCCCATAGGCGTGCAAAACGCTTTTCGGCGAGGCGGCGCTGTACTCCCTGTATGACCCGATAGGGGTGTAAACGTCGGACATCAATCATGTTCTGGTTCGATTTTGACTTTATCATGTATGCCGATCATAAAACAGGCAAACAAAATAAAAATGGTTATGGCATTCATATAATAAGGTCCGATGAAGGATTCGGTGATGGATATAAAAATGATGTAAAACAGCAAGGCATAATACGTCATCGCTTCATTGGTCAGTCCTTTTTTCCACAGCGTTACAATGGTTTGACTGATGCGATGAAGCAAATACAATACAGTTAGCAGGCCAAGAATTCCGATGTCGAACATCATCGAAAGAATGGTATTATGGGGATGCACTGTTTCGGGATTTTTATACGAACTAAATACGAAAGCCCAGTTGAAGCTGGCTCCTGAAGTCATGTGTCCCATGTAGCCAAAACCCATCAGATGCACCGGTTTGAAATGGGAAAATTCTTCGGTGGCGAATCATGACCTCGCTAAAAATTGATCTTGTCCTTAAGGCAGGACAAATGAAAATCAAAACAGAGTTTTCTGGCATTCTATTCAAATATTCGACAGGTTGATTAGCAGTTAGTGCCGACCAAAATTTAGCTTCTAAAATGACCTTTTCGATCCCTGAATCATCAAAACCTGAAATATCAGGCCGTTCCTTGTTTTCGCCAACTTGTTGGGTTCGATAGGTGAGATCAGATACCACTATACCAGAATCATAGAAAACGAGCGAATCTAGAGCTTGACGGGCGTTCAGACTTTTTTGTAGAATGTAAGTCAGGGATTCGCTTGCAATATCTTCCTGAGAACCTTTGATTCGCGAATAAAACTGACCCAAAAGTGATGGCATATTCTAAAAGAAATTAACATTTTATGATAAATGACTAATCACCCACCTGCAGGCGGGTGGTGAGGGGTTGTCCGGCCGACCATACCCGCAACAAGTATATGCCTGCAGGGATGCCTTCGAGCGAGCATTCGGAGTAGGCTGGGATGGGGCCTTCCCATACACGGACGCGACGACCCGCCGCATCCATCAACGCCAATTGATCGGCACCACCAGGGAGCTCAAGCGTAAAACGATCGCGTGTTGGGTTGGGATAAACCAGGATTGAGGCGTTGTTCTTGCTCGGAACAACCGGTGCCAGCAAGCGCCAGCCCTGCAACACCCGAGCCTGGGGATCACTCAATTCAGAAGCATCGCGAAGCACCATTGGCCCGCCGTCGCCTCCGTTAAGGGTAAGCCACAACCAAGGAAGGGAATCGACCGGTTCGCATCCACCAAGAGCATACCAGGCCACACGAAGGCGGCGGCCCTCTATCGACCACAGAACGGTATCGCCAGGGACCCTGCAGGCCATGCTCACCGAGCGGACTTCCGCCCCTCGAGGCAGCCAAACATCCAGACTTGCGGCCCCCACCCTACCCGAAACGCCTTCCAAAAACACGGGCCATCGAACAGAACCATCAGCCGAGGCCATGACCGCACCGCGCTCGGCAAGAGGCCCGCCCGAAGGAGGAGGCACGATCGGAAGGGGCGTATGGCTCCCATTCACATCGCCCATGCACAAAGCCTGCAGCGATAGGGATGCGAACGTATCGCCGGGTGCGGAACTGATCGGAATAATTGGTAGTTTCCAATCGCCCGCTGCGAATGATGAAAGCCCAGATCCCGTGTAGCGCAAAGCGATTTGTAGGGCATCCGTTGCATTAACCGTTTGAGAGGCGTTTACATCGGCAGCAGAGAGCCTGATCCCAGAAAGTGGCGATTGCCCCGCGGCGTGCCGCGCCACCATCAGCGCATCCGTGGCATTAGCACCTCCCCATGGCAAGGTACAGCTGGACGATAAAGTGAGGGCGCCCGAAGGCACCATGCCAAAATCGAAAGCCCCATTGGCCTGCGTCAAAGCACTGCCCACTGTATCCACGACGCCCGGCGTTAAGGTCCGGGTGAGCCACATATTTACCCCAAGCATAGGCGACTGGGCCGTATTCAAATAGCGTAGTACGCCCCGGAGCGGGCCTGCAGTGCCTGCCGAGGGGTCGGGGATGCCCTCAAGCGACAAATTATTGAAAGTAACCCGATTTCCCTGATCGGCCGTCATCGAAGGACCGTCGAATCGCAAGCGCAGGGTGAATAGGGGCGATTGACCAGCCATGGGAACGTTGGATAGGTCTACTTGTTTCAGGGCCCAGACGCCTGTGGGAAGGAGCGACAAAAGTGTGTCGGCCAAGCCGTCGCGTTGGTATTGACCCGTCGCCGGATTGAAATAATCGACCCGAATGCGGTCTGCAGCCCCTTCGTCGCGCACAGCAAACTGCACCCGCAATTGGCGAAAACCTTGAGCAGGCAGACGCAACAAAACGGTATTCTCGCGGGTCGCCGTGCGCATGGGTTGGGTGACTTGCAGGCCACGCATGGCCCCAGCATTATAAGCAGCTCCTCCTTCTGCTTGTGGCCGGTAATTGAAGGGTGTGGGTGCATTGCGCCGTTCTAGCGATGATTTGCGCCAAAGTGGGTGGCCCACTGCATAGGGATATCCCGTTTGAGCCGATGAGAATTCGATCTGAGCCGTATCCGATGTAGCTGAAAACGTACTGTTCATACCAGACAAGGGCAGGTCATTGGGTATTCGGGTGTCCATCATCCAGAAATAAAGCAATGTGGCGCTGTCGATCGCCTGACGTATGGGGGCACAGGGCCTTAGTCTTGTTTGGTTGGCGGCATCGCGGGCCCAAACCTGTAGGTCGATATAACCCGCCTGTGAGAAAGGGGGAAGAAATGCTCCGAATAGACCATCGCCAGCTTGCTCATCGCCATGCAATCCATCATCGAACATCTGCAGGGTATAAGGCTGACCTTGGTGGGTATAGCGCGCCTCCACCTGTAGGGAAGCAGGTTGTTCATCTTCGATTTGTGCGGTGACCGTTCCAGTCATGCCGACAAAAAGCGGGGTGATTTCTGGTCTGTGGACAATGGGTGCAATGTTGAATGTGCTGGGAATCAGCGCCTGAATAGAATTGATTCGGGCGGTGAGAAATGGTTTAATCCCAAATTTCACATGGCCGATGGGTTGGGTGGCCGTAAAGGACTGCAAAAAGGTTTGGTTGCTAAACCCGTAGTCGAGGGTACGGTAATTGTCGGCCAATGCCGCGGAGGTAATTCGGGCCAATAGGCTGTCGAGTTCGACCCCTATATCGGCCTGCGCGGCACGTTGGGCGGCCTGCCGCAAGTAAAAGGTATAAATATCGCGCGTTGTGTTGTTGGCCATCAACTGGGTAAAAAGCGGCCTCGGCTCGCTGCTGGGGGCAAACTGGTAGGGGTTGATGGTGGTCCAGTTGATGTTGAACCAGTCGACCCCGAAGGTGTTGTCCATATCGTAGGGCAAATATTCGAACCGCCGCGTGCGCTGGTTGTTGTAGAGGTAATAGTTGTTCTTGTTGTAGTAGTTGTCCCAATGCCCCGCCAGCACATCGATGGCGTACATCCTGAGGAACTCCTCGATGTTGAACAGGGTGTCTAGTTGGCAGTAAATCGACGCAGCAGTCGTTTGGTTGAGGGTACGAATGAACCGCTCGAGATCACTGTAATCGTCGGCTGGCTGGTTGTTGGTGAGGTCATAGGCCCGTCTCCCCCCTGATGTGAACTTGTAGGAACTGGGGTTGCTGTTGATGTAGTTGAGGTCGGCAGGCCACAGGCATTTATAGAGGTTACCCCCGCTGTTGCTGTAGCGAAGCTGCACAAATTCCTCGCTGATGTGCTCCATATTGATATACAACCCCCTGTAGGCTCCGTTGATATAAAGTCGTGCATGTCCGGCCCTGGGTGAGGCACTTTTAATGGACCGTGCGAGCAGTGTGTAGACCTTTGCCCGCGAAATGGATGGATCGTTATGACATCCAATTAGGTTAAGGTCTTTGACGCCTTCGAAGGTCCGGCCCGACTGAAAAGTATTGAAGGAAATGCGGAACGACTTTTTCTGGGCGCCCCGCGAGGTATTGCCCCTGAGCCGGAATCCGATTGCCGTGAGTGTGTCGGTTCTATTGCCGCGGGTGAATATGCACGTGGCTGGATACTCATGGTCGGTATACCAATTGGCCTGTAGGAGCATGTGGTTGAGGCTATCGGGGTCCATGATGATATCAATTCGCGCCACGTTCAGGTCGTTGTAGAGGTAGCCCATTGGGGGCGTCACCGACTGTGCGGCAACAGGCTGCGTCCATGGGACATTGATTATGGCCCCAACCCACAAAATCAGGAATATAATGATGGCAGGCATTTTCATCTTTGGAATTTCGCGCATTTTAGGCCAAATATCGTGCTTTTTTGAGACTCAGGCTGATTGAAGTGGGCTTATATTTGTAGACTATGGACGACCAGAACAGTTTGTTTCCATTGATTATCGGGCCAAAAACAGGGAATGTAGTTGCCTTTGGAGGAGATGTAAAACCGGACCGCTTGCTCGCGGCCTACAAAAAAGGTGCTTTCCCCTGGTATAATGAGGGTGAAGCCATTCAGTGGTGGTCGCCCGATCCCCGCTTTGTGCTCTATCCTACCGAACTACAGATTTCGCACAGCATGAAGCCCCTGCTAAAAAAACGTCGATTTCGGGTTACAGTCGACACACAGTTTGAAGCGGTGGTATCGGAGTGCGCGCGTATTGAACGACACGGAGCGTCGGGCACCTGGATCACCAAAGATCTGCATGAGGGCTTTGTTGGGTTGCATGGTCTTGGCTATGCCCATTCAGTTGAGGTATGGGACGGCGACACGCTGGTGGGTGGATTATATGGCCTAGCCATTGGGCGTATTTTCTTTGGAGAATCCATGTTTGCTCGGGTATCGAACGCCTCCAAATATGGCTTTATCACCCTCGTGAATTGGCTGCAGACACAAGGGTTTGACCTCATCGATTGTCAAATGGAAACCAATCACTTAGGAAGTTTGGGTGCCCGATCAATTCGCCGCACCCAATTCATGAAGCTGCTTGATCGCTGTGTACTTCAAGAGGCCAAGCCTCGCCCGTGGACCCAGGAGTTTGAGGATTGGTACTTTAATGTTGCTTAATTAGATGAGACAGCACCCGGTACACCCACTCGGGTTGGTGAAATGAACGACCTATTCTTTGTTCCGATTCCAAAAATCGATGACTGAACCTGAATTTCGCTTTTTCAACTTCAATCTGAAAAATATTCTAGGATGCTCCACTAATTATGTAGCGCAGTATTGAGGATGTCCTTCAACAGCAAGAAAATGAATACAACGACACCCACCGCGATTTCAGTGCGGTATTTGGCGCCCCACGCCTTAAATTTGTTCATGCTTAACATTGTATATTTTTCAAACAAGGTTTCGTTGAAATGCATGGCGATTGAAGGATCAAATGTACTCATATATTCGCCAGCTAATCAGCCGCTTACACTACAAGTTTAGTCATTGTTCAGCATTCTTAGCATGAGAATCATCGTCCCCATCCTGCTTCTTATGGCTTGCTTGATGAATGCCCAGGGGCAGAACCCGGAACGCGCATCCACAGCATTCGATCGATCAAAAATTCACTGGCCTCAGTGGTTAAACCACCTCGCCAACGACACGGGAAGCTCGGCCGAACCCCGATTTATGTTGTACCCTACACTCGGATACGCTCCCGAAACGCTGTGGGAATTCGGCGGAAGCGGTCTCACGGTCTTTCATCATAAAAAAGACACCACCCTTCGTCTGAGCGAAATTAGTGCTTTCGCATTTTTTACCCAGTTGAAGCAACATGGTTTATGGATCGATCATGCGATTTATGGCCGTGAGAACAAGTTTTTCGTCTTGGGTAAAATACGGTTGCAAAATTTTCCACTGCAGTATTACGGAATTGGAAATAATATAGGTAAATCACCTTTGGCGATCATACCGGCGAACTACTACCAGGTCAGGGAGCGATTGGTTTATCAATTAAAGGGCAACTTATTTGCAGGATTGGAACTCGACTATCAACATTTATCGAGACCACATTTTCTGTGGAACGAAAACAACGCGAATGGGGATTATGTCAGGCCCTTGGGAGGCTATGGCAGTCAGAATTTGGGGGTAGGCTTTGGATTGCTGTGGGATTCGAGGCAGAACATCCTCAACGTGCGCCAGGGTTTCTTGGCGGAAATAGCTTACCTGCATTATGGTGATCTGTTCCGCGATTCGCATCGGATGAACACGCTTTTTATGGATGGAAGATATTTTCACAGGGTCACAAAAAAACAGGTTTTGGCGATGCAGGTGATTGGTCAATTTTCAACCGGCGATGTGCCTTTCAACCAATTGAGTTTAATGGGCGGGGAAATGATGATGCGCGGAAAGTACCTGGGCAAATACCGTGATCAGCAATATTTGGCGGCCCAGGCAGAATATCGGTTCCTGCCCTTCGGATTCAGCGAGCGCCTGGGCGGTGCTGTATTTGCCAGTGTGGGTGCGGTTTCTTCTACTTTTCCGACACAGCACTACAAAACAGCCGGTGGGGCCGGACTTCGATATCTCTTATTTCCTAAAAAAGACGTTTTCGTGCGGGCCGATTTCGGTTTTGAACGTTCGGGTTATGGAATCTACTTCTTCGTCGGCGAAGCATTTTGAGGGAGTCTCTAAACCATAACTGATGGCCGTGATGGCCAAACATTGTGTTTTGGCTTATGCCTTTGGATTGAATTGATGCCCACCGAATCTGCTCTTAAAAAGTTGAAAGACGTTGGTACCTGCAGTCCCGGCCTTTTATAACATGACGGGACTGCAGGGTATATGACTATTAGGAAATTGAAGGGTTGATATTAGTTTTAGGTTTAGAAAATTTATCTTGATTGTACTCTTTTGAGCCCCCTTTAGGAATTGACAATGAGTTCCAATTCTTATTACTCAACATCTTTCCAATAAAAACAATTTGACCAATATGATAAGGATAATGCGAAAGTTGTCTATTGATAGCTTCTACAATAGTGTGGCCTTGATTTCTAATATAAATTACTTTAGATAAATCCGAATCTGAAATAGAATTGAGTGCATTAAATAAACAAGACCATCCTTCTTCCCACTTCTCTAATAACTCTTGTCGAGTGCTGATGTCATTTTCAAATTCTTCGTCTCTTCTCCTCCATTCTTTTTCACCATCTGTAGTTAGAAAATCAGTCCAACGAGAAAGCATATTACCCCATAAGTGTTTAACAATCGTCGCAATACTATTACTCTCACCATTAAACTGATTAAAAAGCAGGTCATCTGTGAGCTGGCCGAAAGTTTTTTCACCCAATAATTTATAAAATTCAAATTCCTTCCTAGCGCTCTCTAAAAATTGCAGATTACTCATTTGAATACTTGTTTTAGAAATCAAATCTACATAATCCTTTTGAAAAGGTGTAGCTATCCTAACCCATTGATGGACAAAAAAAGGCGACATTTCTGTCGCCTTGTGCAGTGTTGCTCCCCTTACTGACGAAAGATGCAGCTATAATGCGTTGATTGAGTATGTGACTATTAAGAAATTGAAGGGTGAAACTGTCTTAGCCCCCTGAATGGTTGGAGAAAAAAACTAAACTATCTTAGGTCTCATGAAAAATGGAATCAGTATGAGAAACCACAAGACAAAATCACTTGTATTTTAGCACTGCGTTGGGAAGCGGAAACAGGCTCTGCTGGAGAGCAACCTGCCAGGACTACCCTCGCCAACGGAGATGATCGGGCTGGAGCACTGGATAGTGCCCCAGCCCATCACCCATCATCTTTGTTGTAAGTAACCTAAGAAAACTCAACTCCCGAATGAGCGAAAGAGACCTAACTTCATTTCGGGATTTTCTCCAATTAATAAGGGGCTGATACAATAGAAACACAAAGCTTGATTTAATCATTGAACCGCCACTTTTGGGTAGGTGCTGTTAGCGGTTAGTTGCTTTGATAAATGCTCTAAGGAATTGATTTCCGTTAGTCAAATCTGCTTTTACGAAATAATGACCATCGGACAATTCGCTAATTGAAATACTTTTGGTTTTCGCTATTTTAATAAGTTGTCCCTGTGAATTAAAAATGGAAATTAGGTCTATTTCAATGTCGCTTTCTATGAAAAGAACGTCAATTGAGGGATTTGGAAAAATGATGAAGTGTGTACGGTTAGCAATGTTGGTTACACCCGATACAGATGAACACCTCGTGAACTGCAATACAAAGTCAATAATTTCGGTATTTGCATTCCAAAAATAGTTGTCGTTTGCATCGGGCCAGCGGTGTCCCATATATTTGAGAGATACAACTTTAACCTGGGTTTGACCAGAGCAACTGTTATAGGTTCTGGTCTCTACGGTATCACCAATATTAAATGAAGTGAAACTGTTCTGATTGCAAAAATTTGAGTTTAACCAATATTGCAGATCTTGGAAAACAGAAGAGGTATTCGTTCCGTTATTGTTAAGTCCGCCGAAATATGGAACACTAGAATCTCGTTTTCCCCTTACAATCATAACTGCAATCGGGGTACTAGCAGGTGGATTAAAGACAAGGGTTGTATCAACATGGCTTGCCTGATTAGCCGTACGACCTGCAATTGCTGCTGCTGCTGCAAAAGTGCATGGGATTTGACCAGCAAGAAACTGGGTAAAGTCCGCTCCGTTGGAAAACCCCGAAATATAAATTCTCGATGTGTCTACTGACAATGATTGTGTTATTGTGTCAATCATGTGCAATACAAAGCCAATGTCGTCATAAGAAGATGTTGTTTGAGGATATAAATCCTTATCGTTCCATAAAGTATATCCAGCAGTATTATTAACAAGAGCTTGAGGAAAGATTAAGATCATTCCCATGCTGTCTGCTTTTTGAAATAGTTCTTCCCTCCCGCCACCGTTAATTGAATCGATTTGGCTGTAAACAAATGATTGAATGGTTTGTGTTCCACCATGAAAGCAAAACATTACAGTAGAATTGAGTAAAGGATTATATGAACTTGGAATAATCA
>Ga0194121_10003090_pt1 | contig 25678 bp, 24 predicted proteins | sample TA2MahCa50mmetaG_FD_148609 | JGI IMG/M metagenome (GOLD analysis project Ga0194121, IMG submission 148609) | Freshwater microbial communities from Lake Tanganyika, Tanzania - TA2015020 Mahale Deep Cast 50m | ecosystem: Environmental > Aquatic > Freshwater > Lake | place: Tanzania: Lake...
GGAGGTAGCCTCAACAGGGCTATCCCAAGACTCGTCAGACATGTTGCCTCTCTCTCCAGGGGCGCCGCCGGCCCATGCACCACACTCGTGGAAGTTTCTTCACACGTCGGGGCCCCGGATTCAAAGCCGTAGATGTAACCGGGATGTAAAACAGCCCGTGGCCTGTTACAAGACTGTTAGCGATTTGTAAACTTATTAAGAGATCGCAACCGGAGGATCCGTTGGAGTGTGGCCCAAGTCACTTTACGCGGCAAACCGTGGGCAGCGGCCGGTTACTTTTTTGCCTGCAAGCCGGCCCCAAACTGGCGCTCCTCGAGCAGTGCGATGTCCTTCATGGAATTCTCCAGCCAGGCCTTGATCTCGGGATTCCAGCCGGCGGTGAACTCGGTGGACATCCAACGATGGACAATTTCTCGAGCGGCCTCCGGCGTCGTCAGAAACCCGCCCAGGGTGAGCACGTTGGAATTGTTGATGGAGCGGGATTTTTCCGCGGCTTCGGCATTTTCGCAGACCGCCGCGTAAACGCCGGGAAACTTGTTGGCGATGATGGCCATGCCCATGCCGGTGCCGCAGCAAAGGATGGCGCGCTCCGCCTGCCCGTGCCCGATACGGCGGGCGGCTTCAGCGGCGGTCGCGTAATAGGGCGCCTCCCCGCCGAGATCTTGCACGTCGTGGCCAGCCGCCGTCAGGTGCGCTTTCACGGCGTCCTTCAACTCGGCTCCAAAATTGTCCGCGCCCACAGCGATTCGCATCGGTTCCTCCTGTTGCAATACTCGGCCCGCTGACCGCGACAAGGGTTCGACGCCGTGGGGGACCCTCCTACGCAGGAGGGCCCGTGACAATCACGAACCCCGGCCCGCTTCAAGTATTTTGAGCGGGGGTTTCGCCCCCGCAAGCACGGGAGGGTACGACCTTGAAGGCTCGCCGCATCATTTTCGCCGCAGCGCTGCTGCTGCTCGCCGCCTTTGCGCCGGCCTACGCCGACGACCAGACGATTTTGAAAGCCTACACCGACAGCCCGGTGGCGAAACTGTACGCCGAGGCCATGACGCTCGTCGAAAAAGGCGACTACCAGAGCGCGCGCGACGTCGCGCAGAAGATTTTCGACACCGAGCAGTGGAAGAGCGGCGACCTGGAAGCCGCCGGCGCCATCCGCTCGGTGGGCGACGAGCTCCGCGCCAAGGGGCAGGAGGCACTTGCCAAGACGCTGGTGGCGACCACCCAGAAAAAGGCGCTCCCCTCGCCCGACGTCGCGAAGGTCCTGGCCGGCGAGCGTCTCAGCCCGGCCGTGATGGCCAGGAAGGTCCCGGTCTACGTCGCCAGGACGACCACCAAGGCGCTGCCGGCCTCCTCAACGGACAAGATGCTCGGCCAGTTGCGCGTCGGCAACCAGGCGTCGATTCTGAAGATCATGGACGCTGGCGGGAAGAACACCCTTTTCATGAAGGGCCTGGACGGCGTGCTCTGGGCGCCCCTGCTCGACGAGCACCGCCAGGGAATCTACGCGGCGCTGGCCATCACACCGGCCTCGCTGTCCGCAACTGCAAATAAATTGCTCACCGAGTTTCCGAAGCTGTCGAAAAAGCGCGAGGCCATGGCGCTGCTCGGCGCCATCGGATCCGATCCCACGCTGGACGCGGCCACCCGCGGCAATATCGAACGCCTGCTGCTGCAGCAGATGACGACCGGCAAAAACACCATCCTCCACCGCCAGGCGTGTCTCAATCTCGCCCTGCTGTCGTCGGTGGATCCGACCACGGTGGACAAGGTCATCGCCTTCTACCAGAGCGGCAACCTCTGGGAAACCTTCCCGGTGCAGCAGTTCTTCGAGTACCACAAGGATCGCATCAAGGCGATGGCCAACTACTCGACCATCAAGACGCGGGTGGCCGCGGTGAACTCGCTGTACACGGCCAATATCATGAAATCCCTGTAATCCAGGGGACTACTCGTAAGCGTACAGCATGTGGTGCACGACCGGCGGCGCCTCTCCCAGGTGGAAGGCGCGCGCCGCGGCCTGCGCCTCCAGGTCGTCGTGGGTCATGCGCTCGTGCTGGCGCAGGTGCTCGGCCCACGACTCGGTCACGAACGACTCCACGTAGCGCTCCGGCTCCGCGGCGTCGTTCCACAATCCCCAGCGGATGGCGCCGTCGCGCCGGCGGATGATGTGCATCTGGTGCATCACCGTCTTGAATTCCTCGGCGCGCGCCGGGTCGATGCGATACTCCACCGTGATCAATATCGGACCACGATCCAGATCCGGCTCGACGGCCAGCGTCGGCGCCGGCCATCGCCGCGAGGGGGCCGCGTTGAAGCCCTCGCCGCTGGGCACCCGGAATCGGCCCAGCAGCGGAATTCCCGCCAGCAAAAGCATCGCCGCTGAAACCAGCGAGGCCGTATACCCGTACTCGCTGGCCACGAATCCCCAGAGCACGCTGCCGAAGGCAAACGACGCGAAAAACGACAACAGGTAAATCGCCAGGCCGCGGGCGCGCACCCAGGGCGCAATGGCGTTTTGCGCCGCCACGTTCATGTTGGAGAGCAGCGAGAGCCACGCCGCGCCGCCCAGGAACATGACGCCGCAGGCGGCCGGATAGGTGCGCAGGTAGGCAAGTACCAGCAGTGTCACCGCGTACAACACGGTGGCGGCGCGAAACATCGTCTCGGTGGACATCAGTTTCCGCAGGCGGGGCATCAGAAGGCCGGCCGAGACGGCGCCCACGCCAAAGCATCCCAGTAAAACTCCGTAACCGCCGGGGCCCGCGTTCAGCTCGCGACGGGCCAAGAGCGGGAGCAGCGCCCACAGACATGAGCCCCCGAGCGTGAAGCCGAGCGTGCGGTAGATGACCCGGCGCAGGCTCGGCGCGTACCGCACGTAGCGCAGGCCAGCGCGCATCGCGCCCAAGAAGCGCTCCGCCGGCAGCGCGGTTTCGCGATCCGGCCGCTTCCAGCGATACAGCACCCAGAGGACGGCCAGGAACGACACCGCATTGAGAAAGAACGTGGCTTCCGGCCCGCCGGCCGCGACCACAAAGCCGCCGATCGCCGGGCCCACCGCGCGCGCCAGGTTGAATCCCACGGCATTCGCGGCAACCGCGTCAGGCAACAGGTCGCGCCCCACCATCTCGGGAACCGCCGCCTGCCAGGCCGGACTGGTGAGCGCGGTCCCCAGCCCCATGGAAAACGTGAGGAGCACGAGGCTCCAGGGCTGGATGGCGTCCTCGTAGGTGAGCACCCCAAGGACCGCCGAAACCACCAGCATCCAGGCCTGCGCGCCCAGCAGCAGTTTGCGGCGGTCCACCAGATCGGCGAGGGCGCCGGCCGGCAGCGCCAGCAAGAACAACGGGAGACTGGTCGCCGCCTGCACCAGTGAAACTACCAGCGGCGACGCGGACAGCGAGGTCATCAGCCAGGTCGCGCCCACCTCCTGCATCCACGAGCCGATGTTGGACGCCAGGGCGGCAATCCACAACGCGCGGAAGAGGGGTACGCCCAACAGGTTGGCGGTCACGTCGGTCCTCTTACGGTTGGCCTCGAGCGCGTCCTGCACTCACGCGTCCCCCCGATGGAGGCCTCGCCACGATGAGCGTGGTACATGGCAACTTTCTGGAGGCGAATCCATGATCGACGTGTTGCAAGAGCGCTTCGAGCGCATCGCCCCACCGGTGGAGTTTTGCTCGCTGCGCTACGTGGACGAGCGCTCGGAAACCATCCGCGTTCGGCAGGGCGTGCTCGAGCCGGTCACTACAAGCGGTGACGCCGGCGCGATGATCACGGTAATGCACCGCGGCGGCGCCGGCTACGCGGCCACCAGCAATCTCAGCGAGGATGGCCTGCGCGACGCCGTCGAGCGCGCGAGGGAATGGGCGCGCCGCACCCGCGGAAAAGTCGTCGACATCCACAATCTGACCATGCCGGCTTCTCAGGGCACCTACGCCTCGCCCGTGGAGATTGCGTGGGAATCGGTCGGACTGCCAGAAAAAGTGGACATGCTGCGCCGCGAGTGCGAGCGCCTCAAGACCGACGCGCGCATCGTGGATTGGGAAGCGGTCTTCTGGTACACGCAAACCGAGCAGGTGCTCTTGACGAGCGGCGGCGGCCGCGTCCACCAGCACTTCCGCTACTTCGTCCCCTACCTGAGCGCGACCGCCAACGAGGGCTCGGAAACCCAGTCACGCAGCCTGAAAGGGCGCGGCGGCGCCATGCAAGGCGGCTTCGAGATCGCCAGGCGGGTGGGATTTTTTGAGGCGGCTCCGGTCCTGGCGGAAGAGGCCCTGGCGCTGCTCCAGGCGCCGGATTGCCCGAGCGGCGTCATGGACGTGCTGCTCGATCCGGATCAGATGATTCTGCAAATCCACGAATCCATCGGTCACCCGCTCGAGCTGGACCGCATCCTGGGAGACGAGCGAAATTACGCCGGCACTTCCTTCGTGACCATGGACATGTTCGGCTCGTACCGCTACGGCAGCGAATTACTGAACGTGACCTACGACCCCGGCAATCCCGCGCAGTACGCGAGTTACGGCTTTGACGACGACGGCCTGCCAGCCCGCAGGGAGTTCATCATCCGTGACGGGATCCTCGAGCGTCCGCTGGGCGGCGCCGCGTCCCAGGCGCGGTCCTCCCTGCCCGGCGTGGCCAATGCGCGGGCCTGCTCGTGGAACCGTCCGCCCATCGATCGCATGGCCAACTTGAACCTGGAGCCGGGGATTTCCACCCTGGACGAGATGATCGCGGCCACCGAGCGCGGCGTGTACATGAAAACGAACAATTCGTGGTCGATCGACGACTCGCGGAACAAATTCCAGTTCGGCTGCGAGTGGGGGCGGATGATCGAAAACGGCCGCCTTGCCCACGTGGTGAAGAGCCCCAACTACCGAGGCATCTCGGCGAGCTTCTGGCGCAACCTGAAAATGGTCGGCCGCCCGGAAACCGTGGAATACCTGGGAACGCCCTACTGCGGAAAGGGCGAGCCCAACCAGGCGGTGCGCGTGGGCCACGCATCGCCCTCCTGCCTGTTCCACGAGGTGGACATTTTTGGAGGCGTGTAGTGCATACCTATTTCTACGAGCTGGCCGATTTTCTGAACGCGCGCCTGCGCGGCGACGAAGTGTTCACCTGCCGCTTCTCCGGCGAGGACTCGGATTTCGTGCGCTTCAACGGGAACGCGGTGCGCCACGCCATCCACGTCACCCAGTCGTCGCTGCGGATGGAATTGATCGAGGGTCGCCGCCACGCGCGGGCCGACGTGACACTGAGCGGCGATCAGGACATGGACCACGCGCGTCTGGTCGGCGTGATGGAGCAACTGCGCGAGCAGGTGGCGCACGTGCCGGAGGATCCGTTCCTCCTGTACAATAGCGAAGTGCGCTCGACCGAGCGTCACGCGCCCAACCGCCTTCCCCCGCCAGCCCACGCCGTGGAGGAAATCATCGCGCAGGGCGCCGGGACCGACCTGGTCGGAATCCTTGCCTGCGGGGGAATTTTCAAAGGCTTCGCCAACTCGCTCGGCCAGCGGAACTGGATGTCCTCGTACAGCCACAATTTCGACTGGAGCCTGTACCACGTCCGCGACAAGGCGGTGAAGTCGGATTATGCGGGCTTCACCTGGGACAGCGTGCAATTTAATCGCAAGATGACCGCCGCGAAGCACCAGTTGAAAATCCTGGCGCGCACGCCGCGGACGCTGACTCCGGGCCGCTACCGCGTGTACCTGTCGCCGGTGGCCTTGAGCAGCTTCCTGGAAATGCTGGCCTGGGGCGGATTCGGCATGAAGGATCACCGAACTCGGCAAACCCCGCTCATCCGCATGGTGGAGGAAGATGCGCGGCTGCACCCTTCGATTACGGTCCTGGAAAATACCCGCGAGGGCGTGGCCGCGGATTTTCAGGACGAGGGCTTTATCAAGCCGGACATCGTGCCCATCATTGAAAAAGGCGCGTTTCGCGGCTGCCTCACCTCGCCACGCTCGGCGCAGGAATATGGCGTGCCCACCAACGGCGCGTCGGAAAGCGAGCAGCCGGAATCGGTGGACATGAGCGGGGGCAGCCTGGAGCAGGACGACGTCCTGAAGGCCCTTGGCACCGGCCTGTACGTCAACAATTTATGGTACTTGAATTTCTCGGACCGACCGGCCTGCCGCATCACCGGCATGACACGCTTCGCCACCTTCTGGGTGGAAGGCGGAGAGATTGTCGCGCCCATCAACGTGATGCGCTTCGACGAGACGGTCTACCGGGTGCTGGGTGACAACCTGGTGGCGCTGACCGCCGAGCGCGATTTATTGCTCGACTCGTACACCTACACAAATCGATCCACTTCCAGCGGGCGCCTGCCCGGCGCGCTGGTCGAGGATTTCGCTTTCACACTCTAACATCCGTAACGCCCGCGCCTCACTTCAGCTGTTCCAGGCTGGCGATGGTTACCGCCGGACCGCCCGGCTGGTAAGGCAGCTCACCAAACTGAACGCCGTTCGAGCCAAGAATGATCAGGGTAGGAAATCCGTCGATGCCGTACTCGCGCGCGAGCGCCTCGTTCTGCTTTTTGATCGCCTCGGGCTGGGGAATTCCGCGCGGGAAATCCAGTTTCACAAGGATGAGGTTCTTGGCGGCATACGCCTTGAATTCCGGCGTGGCGAATACCTCGGCGTCGAGCTTCTTGCACCAACCGCACCAGTTGGAGCCGGTGAAATCGAGAAGCATGCGCTTGTTCTGCCGCGCGGCCTGCGCCTTCGCGGCGGCGAAATCCTCCAGCCATACGGCTTCCCCGGCGGCTTCGCTCTGGCCCACGTTCGAACCGACGGGAGCAGACTTGCGGGCTCCGAGCGCAAACACCGCACGGTCCGCCGCGATGCCGTACTCGAGCGCGGGGTCCAGACGGGCGAGGTCTTTCCAGGCCAGGTAAGGGACGTTATCGATCACCATCAGCGTGGGTGTCTTCACGGTTTTTCCTTCCCATGTCACCGCGCCCGATTCCACGCTGACCTCTTTCCCGAGCGCCTGTGCGATGGCGAGCACTGGAAAGACCATGCTGCGGCCATTCTTCAAGAATACGGCCTGCGGGATCACGTTCCCGTTGACGCTTACCGCGCCACCCTTTTCCCATGCGTCGGCGGCAACCACCGACGCAGCCATCAACAGCAGGGTAAAGAGAAAGAAAATGCGCACGTTTCAAGGCTCCCCAAATGACTCAATTCAAAGCGGAGCTTTCTCCGCGGTGTGGTCGTTCTCTTCCTGGCCGCAGCCCGGCGAAGGAGCCACCCCGCGAGGCTGCGAAAGGCGCGCGCGATGAAGATCGTCGCCTGGGCCCTCGGCGTGCTGCTCGTCGTCGGCGCGGCGCTTTTTTTCTGGCGCTCGTCCCAGGCCCTGGACGTGCGCGTCGCGCGGGTCGAGCGGGGCGACGTCCGCATCGGGTTCGACGAGGACGGCGTCGTGCGCTCCGACGTGGAGGCCGTGGTGGCCCCGAGAGTGGCCGCGCGGGTACTGTCCATCGAAGTGAAGGACGGCGATCGCGTGCGCCGCGGGCAGGTGCTGGCCCGCCTCGACAGCAGCGAGGTGGACGCCGCCATCCAGGCCGCGGACGCCGACACCGCGCGAGCCCGCGCCGCGCTCAGCGAATCCTCCCAGGTAACCATCCACGAGCTGGACACCGCGCGCGCCGACCGCGACGCCGCGGCGGCCGCGGTGGCCTCGGCGAAGGCACGCCGCGATCAGGTGGTCCGCGGGCCGCGCCGGGAGGAGCGGGAGCGCGCCGTCGCCCAGCGCCACGCGGCCGAGGCCGCCGCCTGGGAGGCGCGCCGCGCCGCCGACCGTTACCAGAAACTGTACGACCAGGGCTACACCCCGCTGCGCCAGGTGGACGCCGCGCAAGCCGCCCAGCGCCAGGCCGAAGCGCGCCTGCGCGAAGCGGACGCGACCGTTCGTCTCTTGCAGGCCGGCTCCACCGCCGAGGACATCCGCGCCGCGGACGCCGCCGTGCGACAGGCCGAGGCCGCGCTCCAGGCCGCCGAGGCGCGCGTGCGTCGGGTGGCCGCCAACGAGCAGGTCGCGGCCGGCCGCGCCACGGTGACCGCGTCCGAGGCGAAAGCACGCCAGCTTCGCACCCAGCTCGCCGATCTCGTGCTGACGGCGCCGCGTGACGGGGTGGCCTCCGTCCAGGACTTCGCGGTCGGGGACGTCGTGCCGGCCGGCCGCGCCCTGGTGCGCGTGGTGGAGCCCGGCAAGACCTACGTGGAGGCCATGATCGACGAGATGGACATGGCGGACATCCGCGAGGGCCTGCCCGTCCTGGTCACTTCGGACGCGTGGCCGGACAAGACGTTCAACGGGCGCCTGCTCCAACTGCAAGGGGAGGCCGTGCTGAAACGCCGCGCCGTCGGTGAGACTGGCCGCGAGGACGACCGCGCGTTCAAGGGCCGCGTGGTGGTCGACGATCCGGAAAAGAAATTGCGCCCCGGCATGAGCGTGTACGTCCAGGTGATCACCGGCGACGTGAAAAACGTGCTGACCGTGCCACGCGAGGCGCTCGCGCCGCGGGGCACCGAGTGGTTCGTCTGGCGGGTCGAGGGCAAGCGGGCCGAGCGGCGCAAGGTGGAAACCGGCGCGCGCGACGTGCGCCGCGTGGAAATCAAGTCCGGCGTGGCCGAGGGCGACCCGGTGATTATCTCCGGGCACGACGTGCTGCAAGAGGGCGCAGCCGTTCGTGTCGTGCAGTAACTTTGACGGTGATCCGCCTGGAAGACGTGACCAAGACCCACGGTGAAGATGCGGACGTCGTTCACGCGGTGCGCGGCGTCTCTTTTTCGCTGGAGCGCGGCGAGTTCGTGGCGCTGGTCGGGCCCTCCGGCTGCGGAAAATCCACCCTGCTCAACCTCATCGGATGCCTGGATCGCCCCACCAGCGGCACGGTGCGGCTCCAGGACCGCAACGTCGAGACCCTGAGCGACGACGAGCTGGCCACCATTCGCAATCGCCGCATCGGCTTCGTGTTCCAGTTCCACAACCTGCTGCCGCGGCTCGACGCCCAGGCCAACGTCGAGCTGCCCATGTTGTACGCCGGCGTGGATCGGGCCGCACGGCGCGAGCGGGCCCGCGCGCAGCTCGACCGCATGGGGCTGGCGGATCGCGTGGGGCACCTTCCCTCGCAGCTGTCCGGCGGAGAGCGCCAGCGGGTGGCCATCGCGCGCGCCCTGGTGATGGAGCCTTCCCTGGTGCTGGCCGACGAGCCCACCGGAAATCTCGATACGAAGCGGGGTTGGGAGATTCTGGAGATCCTGCGGGGCCTTGCGGCGACCGGCACCACCGTGCTGATGGTGACGCACGACACCGAGATGGCGGCCTCCGCGTCGCGCATCCTCACCATGCGGGACGGCGTGCTGGTATGAATCCGCGCGACGCCTTCGCGAGCGCGCTCGACATGCTGCGCGCCAACCGCATGCGCTCGTTCCTCACCGTGCTGGGCGTGGTGATCGGCGTTGCCATCGTCATCCTGCTCACCTCGATGGGCGAGAGCGCGCGCACCTACGTGGCCAACCTCGTCCAATCCGTCGGCTTCGGGGCGAACGTGCTGGTGATCCACCCGGGCAAGATGGATCCGCCCATCGAGGCCTCGCGGCTCACCTACCAGGACGCGCTGGAGGTGCGGCGGCGCGTCCCCGGCGTGGTCGACGTCATGCCCGTCATGCTGGGCACGGTGAAGGCGCGCTACGGGCAGAAATCGCGCATGACCAACGTGTGGGGAGTCACCCCGAATTATCCCGGCCTCATCGGATATCGAACGCGCCAGGGCGCCTTCTTCGACGAGGCGGACAACCACCGTCGCAAAAAAGTCTGCGTGCTGGGCGAGAAGGTGGCCACCGCGCTCTTCGGGCGGCTCTCTCCGGTGGGCGAGCGGATCCGCCTGGGCAGCAAGAAGTTCCTGATTGTGGGCGTGATGGAGCAGAAGGGCGAGATGGTCGGCTTTGACATTGACGACGTGATCTTCTTGCCGGTGACCACCGCCTCGGATCTCCTCGACACCACGCGGCTCCTGGAAATCGTGGCGTGGACCAGCGATCCGGATGCCGTGGGACAGGTGAAGCAGGGCATCCGCGACGTGCTGCTATCCCGCCATAAGCGCGAGGACGATTTCCACTTCCACACCCAGGGGGAGGTCATGTCGGTCCTGGGGAAGGTTACCAGCGCCCTCACGACCTTCGTGGCGGCGATCGCGGCGATTTCGCTGGTGGTCGGCAGCATCGGCATCATGAACATCATGCTGGTGTCGGTCGCCGAGCGCACTCGGGAAATCGGGATTCGCAAAGCCATCGGCGCGCGGCGCAAGGATATTTTCGTGCAATTTCTGACCGAAGCGCTGCTGATCAGCTTCCTGGGAGGACTCATGGGAATTGCCTTCGGCGCGGGATTGAGCGTGGCCGTCCTGTCGCTGATCAACCTGCCGGTGCGGGTGACCGGGTGGGCCGTGGTGGCCGCCGTCATCGCCTCCGGGATTGTGGGGATCGTGTCCGGCGTCTACCCGGCGATGCGCGCCGCCTCGCTGGATCCGGTGCACGCGCTGCGCTATGAGTGAAATGCTCACCGAAGCGGTGCGGGCCTACTGGGCGGAGCGGATGGGCGTGCCGGTATCGCCCGGCACGCTGGTCACCGCTCACCGGGAATCATTGCTCAATTTCGCCGGAGTATTTTTGCTGCGGTTGGATGACGCGCTCGTGGTGAGCGTGCCCGGGCCAATGCTGACGCCCGTATCGCAGGCCTGCGAGGGGCGCGCGCGCGACGAGGTGTATGAGGCGCACTTCTGGCACCTGCTGTTCGGAGCGGCCGTGGAGGAAATGGTCGGACCCACCTGGCTGGGCTACGTGCGGGCCAAAGACTTCGTGCCGGTTTCCTCCGACGGCGTCCGCCGCCTCAACGAGATGGACGTCGGCTCCCTGTGGACGCTGGCCGACGCGTGCGACGCCACCGACTGGCAGCAGAGCGGCATCATGTTCGACGGCACCGTGGGCTTTGGATTCTTTGACGGCGACACGCTCATTGCCGCCAGCATGGTCACGCGCCGAGGAAACGACATGGGCGAAGTGGGCGCCATCACCCATCCCGCGTGGCGTGGTCGAGGAATCGGACGCTCGGTGGTTTCCGCCGCCAGCGCGCACGGCCTGGAGAAATATTCGATCTTGCAGTATCGAGGCCTCGAGGAGAATCCCGCGTCCGTGAAACTCGCAATCCCCCTCGGCTATCGCCGCGTGGCCGGCAGCCTCGTGGTGCGGTTCGCACATCCCGCGCTGGCATGAGAGCGCGCGCCCTCTTTCTGATATTGTGCATGCTGGCCTGCACGGCTTGCCAGAAGCCGGACGCCACCCCCTCGCCGAAGGCGAGCGAAGAGCCCACGCCGGTGGTGATCATGGCGTCTCCCACGAAGCAGGCAAGACCGCTCCCGCAGTTCAATCGCGAGATAGTGGCCGCGGTCTTGAAGGGCTCGATCTACGTCTCCGAGGTGGTCGCGCTGCGCGCGCTCTCGGCGCAGGTCCTGGATCTATTCGCGCGCGAGCGCTGGGACGACCTGGAGACGATGGCCGAGGAATTCCGCGCCAAACGCTCGACCTATGCCTCTCCAATGCTGAAAATCAGCCGCTTCTACGAGTCGTTCCGAGTGGCGCCTGGCGACGAGAACCGCTTCCTGTACCGAATTGGCGCGTGGCGCGCGGCAAAGCCAGACTCCGCCACGGCATTGATGGCGGAGGCCAACGCGCAGCTCGGACTGGCCAGCGCGGGCAACAAGGCCGCGTTGAAGGGGGCGCGGGCCAGCGCCGAGGCCGCCTTGAAGAAAAACCCGGCGGAAATTGAGGCCATCATGGCCCTGATGGACGCGGCCGCGCTGGAAGGCGGCAACGCAAAGGCCATGGAAGCGCTCTATAAGCGCGGCCTGGCCATCGATCCCGCTTACGTCCCGCTGCACGTGAAAATGGCGCTCTCGCTGTTTCCCGCCGAGAGCGGCAAGATGGACGCCTGGGCGGCGTTCGCGACCCGGACCGCGGATCGCACGAAAGAATTCTACGGCGACGAGCTGTACGCGATCTTGATTTCCACCAGCGGTGGGCACGACCCGAAAGCGGTTTTCTCCAGCACGCTGATTTCCTGGCCGCGGGCGAAAAACGGCTTTACCCAGCTCACCGCCCGCTACCCCAATTCGCTGAACGTGCTGAGCGCGTTCTGCTTCGCGGCGTGCCTCGCACAGGACGCTCCGGCCGCGCAGGCGCTGTTCGACCGCATCGGCGACATGTGGCTCCCGGAAATCTGGGGGACGCGCGCGAATTTTGCGAAGCTGCGCGCCTGGGCCTACGGTGAGGGCGCGGCGGTGCGGCCCACCGCGGATCCCCAGCTCAAGGGATATCGCGCGGCGTTCACCGTGTCTGGAGGGAGCGAGGCGCAGATGCCGCGCAACGCGACCTTCCAGGCCACTGAGATGCGGCTGCAATTGCGCGATTTGTGGGAGCGCGAGCGCTATGCGGAGCTGGAAGGCGTGGCGGACGCGCTGCGCAACGAAATCCAGCCGCTGGCCTCCATCGTGCGCCTGGAGACGTTCTACGCGGGGATGCGCCGCGAGGGCCAGGGATTTTCCACCGTCGACGATTTTCGCGCGTTTGTGGCCGGGCAGGACGCCTGGAAGAAGGCGATCCCCACGTCGACGACGGCGCGGCTGGTGACCGCCGAGGGCTGGATGCAGCACGCCTGGGACGCGCGGGGAAACGCCACCGGCGAGCAGGTCACCGAGGAGGCGCTGAAGGCGTTCAACGAGCGCATGGCGGGCGCGAAGCCGCTGCTCGAGGACGCGGAAAAGCAGGTCGAGGAAGCCGGCGTCAAGGATCCACATCTGTACTCGGCGATGATCGCGCACGCGACCGCCACCGCGGGCTCTATCGAGACGGTGAACGCGCTCTTCGAAAAAGGGATGGAATTAAACCTGCAATACAGCCCGCTTTATCTCGAAAAAGCCGCATGGCTGCTTCCGCGCTGGCATGGCAAGGAAGGCGACGTCGAGAAATTCGCCGGCGAGTCGGTGGAGAAGACAAAGGCCGACACCGGGATTGGAATGTACGCCATCGTGACCCGCGCGGCATACACTTACCTGGGGAACGCGACGTTTACCGAAACGAAGCTGTCCTGGCCGGATACGAAAAAAGGCTTCGAGGACCTGGAGCGCCTGTCCCCCGAATCGCTCCGCCTCAACCTCTTCGCCCGCATCGCCTGCGCGGCCGGCGACCGAGAAACCGCCCGCGGCCTGCTCCAGCACATCGACACCGACTGGGAGCCGTCGGTCTGGGGCACCCGTCTGGATCTGGAAAACTGGAAAAAATGGGTAGACAAGGGCGGCGACCCGCCAAAGCCGGCGTTTTAGGCTTCGACGGCGGGTTGGCTCTGCTCGGGCAGGCGAGAAAAGAGGTCTTCGAGTGGAATTTCCAGCCCGGAAAGCGCCGGGTCACTGAGCACGGCGGGAGGGGAAACGACTCTGAGCACACTGCTCGGTCCGTATACGGTAACCTTTCGCGCCAGCGGATCAACGACCCAGACCACCATGACGCCCGCTTGCAGGTAGACGGAAACTTTGTCCTGCACTTCCCCGTAACGGTCGTCTGGTGAGAGAATCTCGACAGCCAGGGCAGGTGGCACGTGAATGGCACCCGCTGGTAAGGAGGGAAGGGTATCCGCCGGGAACCACGCGAGGTCCGGCAGTACGACCTGAGTCTCACCGTCGATGCGTAGAATACACCGCTGCTCGCTAAGGACGAACCCGCCCGCTAAATCGCTCCAATTTGCCAGCCGTCGGCCGAGTTGAACTTGCATGTAGCTGTGCGGCGCGCTGGGCATGGCTTTCTGCCTCGCGAATCCATGAATCAACTCAAGATAGGGTTTCTGCTCGGGCAGTTGCAGAAACTCCTCCACAGTGACCCTTTGCTGAACGATCATGCTGGTTCTATTCGACATTCCTTCCCTGTTCCTTCAGCCCGGCTCCCGACTCAAGCACTCGGGCAATCCCTGCAAACTCCCCCTTCGAACAGATGACACTGGCGCCGGCGGCGGCAAGCGCCTCATTGCGCACTTCTCGGGCCGATACCCCAACCCTCCACATGGAGCGGTTTCACTTCGGTTCATGGCTCCTGAGGTGGTGAAACACAACGATGGTGTTCGGGGGAATTGATGACGTGATCTTGATCTCCTGACCGGTGTCGGTGTTCACTGCGAATCGTGGCTCCCAGTGTTTGAGCAACGCCTCCGGATCGGGGGTATCCGGCGAGCGGAATTCCTGGAGGTTGCTCGCGATGAGCAGAATTTCCCGGTCGGCGGGTGGCTGGCGGATCAGTGCAATGGCGGTGGCGTAGCGATTTGCGTCGGGCGTCCGCACTCGCCGATCCCGCGTGAGGTATTCCCACACCGACACGGGGCTTGCGTCGTGGATTTCCACCTCATAACCGAAGCGGCCCTCGGATTCGGAAAGGAATTTTGCCACTCGGAGCACGGCCTCTCCCTGGCGGATATTGTTCTCCCCCACGTATGCCTCGCGCGGGAGGGAAACGCCGCGGGACCTCCCCCACAGTGAAAGCGCGATGCACGCGACCAGAAATCCGATGAGCGCGTTGGCCGCGCGTCGGCCGGCCAGGTTGTCCGTCAGCAGGCACATCCCGTTGACCATCAATATCGCGAACGCGGGCGCCGCGTGCAGCACGTAGCGCGGCAGGTACCACATCAGCAGCGCGTGCCCGACGGTCAGCGCGGCCGCCAGCACCAAGAGGCCGCCGCGGCGCGCGCTCCAGTCCATTTGCTGACAGCGGGGCGCGAGCACGCCCAGCGCGCCCAGCAGCGAGAGAAATACCAGCACGCCCGCGATTTCCGGGAAACTCGCGGAAGCGGCCTCCAGGTTGCTCGCCACCCGCGTCCCCAGCGGCGGAATGCTGGTATTGGGAATCACCAACGGCACCCGTCGGCCGCTGCCCTGTTCCTCCACAAAACAGACGACGTCCGCGCTTGCTGGAGCGAGCAACGAAGTCGCAAGCGCTCCCAATTCCGTTTCGCGCAAAAACGACGGCAAGAAATCCGCCGTCCGCGGCGCCTCAGGCGTCGGCCAGGCATAGGGCATCGCGGCGTGAATCGCCGTGCGATACATTGCGGCAAGCTGCGACGGCGGCGTGTAGCGGACCGGAAACAGGGGGACTACGGCCGCGTACACCGCCAGCGGCAGAACCAGCACTCCCAGCCGCGCGAGAATTTCGCGCCGCGACATTCCCCACGTGCAGCCCAGCAACACGACCGCCAGCGGCAGCGACAACAGCCCACCCTGTCCCTGCACCGCCGCGCAGCAGGCAAAAGCGACACCGGCGATCAGGTAGGTGATTGGCGTCCGCAGACTCGCGGCCCAGGCGGCCGCCGCCAGGGCCATTGCACAGGTGAAGAAAAACAGCCCGTAGCTGGAGGTCATCACCGAAAACGTCACCAGCACCGGCGCCGCCAGCGGCAGCAGCGCCGCCAGCCCGGCGCGCGCTCGCCCGAGCAAGGGAAGCCCGGCCAGAAACGTCATGGCCGGCACGCCGGCCAGCGCGACCTGCGACACGGCCTGAGCCGCGTGATGATAGTGTCCGGTGAGGGCCGACATCCCCGCGCTCAGCCACGCGTAGGGAAGCATCCGGTCCGGATTGTACAGATCCCAGCGCCCCAGCGCGCTGGCCACCACGTTCGTGAGGTAGGTGCAATGGTCCACGCCAACGCTCGCGCGCAGCGGATTGACGGCCTGCCGGTACGCCTCTAGCAATCCGTATGCCGCCAGGGTCCCGAGCAGGCAGATCAACAGGTCGAGCTTGCCCGGGCACTTGACGACACCTTGCGCGGATGTCCCCCGCGAAACGCAGGCCATTACCAGCAGGCCGATCAGAAAGAGGAGCAGCGGGGCATACATCTCTTTGAAAAATTCAGGCGCTGCGCCGCAACGCCTCCCGGCTGCTCAAACCAGGGCCTTGCCGGTCCGAGACAGAATCGGGGGACGTGATGACGCGTACGATTTCTGGCGCAACGCTCTTCCTGGATGCGCCGCCTGAGGCCGGGCCAGAGGCCCCCGTGAGGGTCGCGCTCTGAAGCCAGTCGTGCCCACTCCGGCCGCGCTGGAGTTTCTGCGCCGTCACACGCCGCTCTCGCACCTTGACGAGCACGCCGCCGACCGCGTGGTGGCCGAAATGGACTGGATCGTGCTCGAGCCTGGCGACACCCTCATGCGCCAGGGCGACGTCGGAGACGCACTCTTCATCCTCATCTACGGCCGCCTTGAGGTGACAGTGCGCGACGGAGAGGGCCACGATCTGCCGCTGGCGATCATCCGACCCGGCGAGCCCATCGGCGAGATGGCGGTGCTCAGCGACGAGCCCCGCTCCGCCACCATCCGCGCCCTGCGGCGCGCCGTGCTTGCCCGCTTCACCAGGGGGCACTTCCTGAAGCTGGTTGCCGCGCATCCGGACGTGCTGCTGGCCTTCACCAGCTTCCTGGGCGGGCGGAGGTGCCGGACGAGATTGACTTTCTCCCCTGGCTGGAGCGCGTCGAATCCGAGCATCGGGTGGACGCGGAGTTGCCTGCAGAGCGCCGACACCCTCATCTTTCTCGCCAGCGGGGACGAGTCACCGCCCGCCGCGCTCGAGGCCGTGCTGGCGACGGTGCCGCCCCTCCTGGAGCGCCGGCTGGTGTTGCTGCACGCCCCGGAGACGCGCATGCCGAGCGGCACAGCGGCCTGGCTGGAGGCGCTGCCGGTGTCCGCCCATCACCACGTGCGACACGGCAACGCCCCCGACGTCGAGCGGCTCGCGCGCTTCCTGAGCGGCCGCGCGGTGGGGCTCGCGCTGGCCGGCGGATCGGCCCGCGGCCTCGCGCACATCGGCTATCGCGACGCGAGGCGCCGACTGGAGGAGGGCGGTTTTTCCTACGAGTAGCTCCCCATGATGTGCTCGGCCAGCATCTGGCGGCCGTCGGGCGTGAACACAATGGCTTCGACGACTTCCCGGGGCGCGAGGGGGTTGCCGTCCCGATCCCGCCCCGCGAATTGCACGATGGCTTCTTTCAGGGTATGCTGGGCGGTGCTCATGCTCATGCAGTCGAACACGTTCTTTGATTTTGCAGGGTTCTCCTTCGAAGCGGCCCTGCAGTCGCACACTTCGGCCCCGGAAGGGTCCGCCGTTGAATTGCGCCACTCCGTTGAAGCCTCGCGATCCGCGGTGGCGCACACCCTGGGCCTGCCCGCGCGGCAGGTGGTGCTCACCATGGGCACCACCCACGGCTTCAAGCAGCTGCTCCTGAGCGCGGACCTGTTTCCCGAGCAGGCCCGGGTGGTCTGCTCGGACCTGCTCTACCCTGCATGTTCACGGCCCTGACCGCCCGCTGCCGAGGGTGCGTGGTGGTCAGCGTGTCGCACCTCGACGACGGCTCGGCGGTCGCGCGCCAGCTCGCGGACAGCGTCGACGAGCACACCGCGGCGGTGGTGGCCGACGTGGTCGACAACCGGCGCGGCATCCACCTCGACCTGGAGCTGCTGGCGAAGCTGGTGCGCGCGCGCAATCCGCGCTGCCGCCTGGTGATGGACGGATCCCAGGCGTACGGCCAGCTTCCCGAGCTTCCCGCCTGCTACGACTTCCTGCTTGCCGACCTGAAAAAGTGGTGCGGGCTGGCGTCCTGGGGGGCGCTGGCTTCCTGGCCTTCACCCAGGCGTCGTGTGCCGCCCAGGTCGAGGCCACGGTGGATTCCCGCTTTGCCCTGCACCCGGAGTGCGCGAGCGCGGTGACCGAGGCGGGCGGGCCCGACGTCCGCCTCTGGGCGCTCGGGGCGGACTGCGTGGAGGCCACCTTCGCCGACCTGACCGAGCGCAACCATCGGCGCGCCGACGATTTCCGGGTCGCCCTGGGAAGTTCCCTGCCGGACGGGCTCCGCGCCTGGCCGGAGCGCTCCAGCGGGTGGACCACCGGCATCGTTTCCCTGGTGGGACGCCACGAGGCGCTCGACAGCCTGCACCGGCGGCTTCGAGAGCGCGGCATCCGCTGCAGCCTGATCCCGGGCGGCGGGCTCCCACAGCCGCGCGCGCTGGCCGCCGACGAGTCGTGCCTGCGGTTCTCGTTCCACGACGGCAAGACTGGCTCGGCCGACGTGGATCGGCTGGTCCGCACCCTGCGGGAGCTGCTGTGACCATCCACGCGCTGTTCGAGCGCCAGGCGGCGGCAACGCCGCAGGCAGCGGCGGTGGGTGCCTGGTGCTACCGCGAGCTGCACGAGCGGGCACGCGGTGTGGCCGCCGGGCTGGTGGCGCGCGGCGTGGGTCGCGGGGAACGGGTCGGCATCGCCACCAGCCGGGGACCGTGGATGGTGGCCGCGGTCTTCGGCGTGCTGATGGCGGGCGGCGCCTACGTTCCCCTCGACCCCGAGCTTCCCGAGGCGCGGCTGCGGGGCATGGTGGAAGACGCCGACCTGAGCGCCATCCTTGCCGACTCCGACCGCCTCGCATTCGCCACCGCGCCGGTCCTGGCGGTCGAAGCCCTGGTCGGCCGGCCGGTGGACCTGCCGGTCGTGACGGATGACCAGGTCGCCTACGCCATGTTCACCTCCGGGTCCAGCGGCCGGCCCAAGTGCGCGCAGATCCATCACGGGGGGATCGTTCATCTGGTCGCTTGCATGCGCACGCGTCCGGGCTTGAGCGGCGGCGACACCGTGGCCGGAGAAGTCGACCAGGACGCTGCCCGGCCGCCGCGCCGCGAGCCCGCCCAGGTGGCGCAGACCGCGCACCTTCCCGGCGAAGGCTTCTTCCAGGCCGTCCACGGTTTCCCGCAGCAGCGTGCGGTCGCGCATGATCGCCGCCAGGTGGAAGTAGCCGCTGAAGGGGACCTCCCAGGCGCGCTCCCACTTTTCCACCGCGCGGGTCAGCGCGTCCCCGTCGGAGGCGTCGACCGCCTCGTAGGCGACCTGGGCGCCCAGGTCCGCGAGCACCGCCTTTTGATCCGCCGAGAGCCGCTCGACCGCGGTTCGGCCCACCAGGAGCATATCGCCGCAGTTGCTGGTGCTGTCCGCCGCCAGCGAAGCCGCCCTCGAGCGCGCACGAGTGCGCCTGTCGGCGCGCCTCGCGGCATCCCCGGAGATCTCCCTGGCGGACCTCGCCTGGACCCTGCAGACCGGGCGGAAGGCCCTTCCGCACCGGCTCGCGGTGGTGGCGGCGAGCCCGCAGGAGGCGCGCAGCGCCCTGGAGAGTTCCCGGCTGGAAGGGATAGCGCCCGCCGAGGGGCGTCCGGTGGCCTTCCTTTTCGCGGGACAGGGCCACCAGCACGTCGGCATGGGCCGTACCCTGTACAAAGCCGACCCGATCTTCCGCGGCGCGTTCGACCGATGCGCCGCGCTGCTGCTCGGGCTGCTCGGCCGGGACGTGCGCGAGTTTCTTTACCCCACGGCCGACGGCGTCGAGGAAGCCGCCCGCTTGATGGAGGACCAGCAGTTCGGCGGCGCCGCGCTGTTCGCGGTGGAGTGGGCGCTGGCCCGGACCTGGCTGGCCCGCGGCGTTACGCCGGCCGCCGTGCTGGGACACAGCACCGGAGAGTACGTGGCCTCCTGCGTGGCCGGCGTGATGGATCTGGAGGACTGCCTGCGGCTGTTCGTGGCGCGAGCCCGGCTCCTGGCGACCTGCGAGGGCGCCATGCTGCACGTGCCCCTGTCGGAGGACGAAGTGGCGGCCCTGCTGCCGCGGGAGTGCCACGTAGCGCTGGTCAACGGTCCGGCCTCGACGGTCGTCTCCGGCGCGCGGGACGCGCTGAAAACCCTGGAAGCGCGCCTGGACCCGGGTCTCGAGGCGCGCTGGCTGCGGATCGCGTGCCCGGCCCACTCGCCGCTGCTCGCGCCCCTCGAGGCCCCGCTGCGAGCGGAAGCGGCGCGCCCGCGCTATCACCCGCCAGAGATGCCCTTCCTGTCTTGCGTGACCGCGGACTGGGTGAGCGACGGGACGGTCGGCGCGGACCACTGGGTGCGTCACGCACTGTCCACGAACCGTTTCGCGGCGGCCTCCGCACGGCTCGCGGAGCTGGCCCCGGTGGCACTGGAAATCGGGCCCCACGCGTCGTGCGGATCGATGCTGCGCGCCAACGCGCCGGAGGTTCCGGTAGTCTCCAGCCTGCCGCCCGAGAGCGATGACCCGGTCCGCCTTCTCCTGCGCGGCCTGGGGGCGCTCTGGACGGCAGGCGCCACGCTGAACTGGGAGGCGCTCCACCCGCATCCCCGGGTCCGCGTCCCGCTGCCCACCTGTCCGTTCGAGCCGGCCCGCCACTGGATCGACGCGCCCTCGAACGGGGCGCCTTCCATGGCCGGCTTCACCGTGCACGAGGAGAAGCCGGAGCCTGCGCCGGCACGACGCCCCCGATTGTCGACGGGGGGATCGTACGTGGCCCCTCGCAACCCGGGCGAGCAGGCCCTCGCCGAGTTGTGCGCGCGCATCCTGGGCGTGGATCGGGTCGGCATCGACGACGAATTCCCCACCCTGGGCGCGGATTCGATGATGCTCACCCTGGTGGATCGCGCCCGCCGCGAGCTCGGCCTGCGCCTGCCCGGGCGAGCGGCCTTCGCGGGCCTGACGGTGCGGCGTCTGTCGGCTTTCTTGGACGGAGGTCGGGGCGACGACGACGCGATCCTGGTGCCGCTGCAGTCCGCCGGGACCCTCTCACCGCTCTATCTGGTGTACCCGGCGACCGGCGTGGTCTTCCCCTACTTCGGACTGGCCCGCGCCCTGGGGACCGCGCGGCCGGTCTACGGGCTGCAGGCGCGCGGCCTGGACGGCGGCCCTGCGGACCGCACAGTGGAAGAGATGGCCGCCACCTGCGTGGAGGCCATCGTGCGCCATCAACCGGAAGGGCCCTACTATCTAGGAGCGTTTTCCTTTGGCTGCCTGGTCGTCTACGAAACCGCCGTCCGCCTGGAGGCGCGCGGCGCGCGGGTGGCGATGCTGGCGCTCATCGACGAGCCGGCGCCGCTGCCCGGCTATCGCCTGAGCGGATGGCTCCTGATCAAGCTGCTGTCCCAGATGTCGGCCAGCCTGCTGGCCCACCTGCGAGATTACCTGATGGCACGCGGGCGCCCCTGGCATCCCTCGCTCGGTCCCATGCTGCGCCTGCTGCTGGGCCACCTGAGGGAGAACTTTCGCTACGCGCCGGGCGCCACGCTGCGCGGCGAGGCGGTCCTGCTCACGTCCGACAATCTGGCCCGGCCGGCCGATCCCGACCTGGGCTGGTGGAGGGCGGGGGCACCGTGCGGCACGTGGGGGGCAGCCACCTGGCCATGCTGCGCCCGCCGCGACTGGCGGATCTGGCGCGGCAGCTAGGGGAAGCGCTCGAGGGGAGGTAGATGGCGATGCAGGCCAACGTGGACTGGAGGCTGCCTCCTCGGCGGCGGCTGGTCGAATGGGTGATCGGCCCCGGCTCGACGCGCTGGGAGCGCGGCGTCGCGGCAGCCTTCGGACTGCTGGCGGTGGGGCTGCTGCAATTCTTCGCCCCACCCGAATGGAATTTGCTCCAGCGGGTCGTCGCGGGGCTCCTGATGGCTGACCTGACCTGGGGATGGGTGGCCAATGCCACCTCCTCGGCCAAGCGCTGGTGGCATCAAGAGGGCCGCGGCGGTTCCCCGCGAAGGTCGTGCGCCGGGGAGCCCGAAGCAGCCGTGCAGGAGACAAGAAATGCAAGATCTGAGCCTTCAAGAACGCTACTCCCCCGGCGGAGTGTGCTTTGGCTGCGGTCCCGCCAATCCGCGCGGGCTGCGCATCCGCTCCTTCCCGGAAGGGGACGCGGAAGGGGACGCGGACGGGGACGGCCTCGTCTGCCACTTCCAGCCCGAGCCCTGGCAAGAGGCCTTCGAGGGCTACGTGAACGGCGGCATCATCAGCGCCATCTTCGACTGCCACAGCAACTGGACGGCGGGCTGGGCGCTCTTTGACCACAACGCCGGCCACTTTCCGGATGTGGTCACGGCGGAGATGTCGGTGCGCATGCTGGCCCCGACGCCCGCCCGGGAGGGACCGCTGGTGCTGCGGGCGCACGCGGTTGAAGTGAAGGGGCGCCGCGCTTCGGTCGAGTCCACGCTGCAATGCGCGGGCAAGGTCTGCGCGACGTTTCAGGGCGTGTTCGTGCAGGTCAGGGAAGGGCACCCGGCGTGGGGCCGCTGGCATTCAGCGTAACAGCATCGTTAACATTCCGTTAATTGCCCCGGCCCGAGGACGCCTCTACAATTACTGCCGTGCACGCTCTTGCAACATTCTATCGGGAAAACATCGCGAGCCCCACGCCCGACTTCATTGCCCGCGCGCAGGTCGGCGACGCCGTCAAGATCGTCGCGGCCGGAGCGGGATCGGCGGCTTGCTTTGTCGCCTCCACGCCAGACTCGTTCACGCCGGGGGGGCTCCTGCCCGCAGACAAGCTGCAGCACTGGAGCGCGAATTTCCTCATCACCGTGGTGGGCAGCGCTGTCGTGGGAATGCCTCCCTGGCTGGCCGCCACGACCAGTTTCACGCTGGGCACGGTGGGCAAGGAACTGGTCTGGGACAGGATGCTGGGCCGCGGCACGCCCGACGTGAAAGACGTCCTCGCGAACGCATCGGGCGCGCTGGCCGGCTACTCCGTCGCCAAGATGCTCGAGCGCGCCCGAGGGTAGCCGGCCGTTAACCAAATTTCAATGGACGGGCCGCCCCCTGCGCCCTATGATGCAGTCGAAACGATACAGGAGCGAGGAGGCATGTGCCCTCTTCACTCCCGGAAAAACACTCCGAGGAGACAAAGGGAAAAATGTTGACCACGGTTCGCCTGCTCCAGGACACGCCCGCGCCGGCGCCGCCTCCGCCCCCCCCGACTCCGCAGGACGTGGAGTTCTCCTACAACTCCCAGGACACGGTCGTGATGCCGTCCCAGTCGACGTTGGTGTCCGGTGTTCTCGCAGGCCCCAGCACCGACAAGACGGAGCTCAACGGTGGGCTGACCGCCGCCGAAGACGGCCGCTTCGTCTACCCGGATCACGACAGCCGCAGCGTGGCCGCCATCTCGTTCGCCGCGGTGGCGAAGACCATCCAGCAGCTCGAGCTGGCGCTCGGCCAGAAGATCGAGTGGCCTTTCCCGGCCGCGAAACTGGGCATCAACGCCGACGCCGGCGAGGACTTCAACGCGTACTACTCGCGCGACGAAGGCGCCGTGTCGTTCTTCCACGCGCAGGATCCCATCACCGGCGCCATGGTGTTCTCCGGCGGTTCCGGTGAGGTCGCTTCCCACGAAGCCGGCCACGCGATCCTCGACGGGCTGCGCCCCGGCTACTTCTCGTCCTGGGCCACCGACGTGGGTGCGTTCCACGAGTCGTTCGGGGACATGGTCGGCATGATCATGGCCCTCCAGGACGAGCGCGTGCTCGCCCGCACGGCCGTCCAGACCGGCGGCAACCTGCGCAAGCCCAACGTGGCGGCGGATCTGGGCGAGAGCCTGGGCCGCGGCATCAACGACATGGTCGGCGAGAACGTCCTTGGCGGCGACTACGTCCGCACCGCGATCAACAGCTTCAAGTGGCAGGATCCCGCCACCCTGCCCTGGCGCGGCACGCCGGATCAACTGGGCGCCGAGGTCCACGACTTCTCCCGCCTGTGGACCGGCGCGTTCTACGACGTGCTGTGCGCCATCAACAACGAGGCGATCGCTGCCGGCGCGTCGCCGAAGGAAGCGCTGCGCGCCGCGGGCCAGGAGGGACTCAAGCTGCTCGCCAATCTCATGAAGAACGCGCCCCAGGGCGAGTTCACCTATCGTGAGATGGCGGAGGCGTTTGTCGCAAGTGATCGCGAGCACAACAACGGCGCCCGCGCCGACCTGATCGAGAAGGTCATGAAGGATCGCGAGATCATCCCCACGCCGGCCGAGCCGACGCCGCCTCCCACCGAGCCGACGCCGCCCACGCCCGAGCCCCCACCGGAAGAGGCGAAGTCGATCTTCACCTCGACGACCGACGGCCGCAAGCCGCTGGCCGACGTGGTACGCACGGTCACCGTGAAATTGTCCGGCCCCGAGTTCGGGATGTTCAACGGCGCGAAAGTGCAGACGCTGGTCGACAAGGACGGCGGCCTCTCGAAGGACGCCGAGGTCGGCATCCGCACCCGCAAAAACGTGGCCCGCCTCATCAAGGAAGGCCGCATCCGTTACAACGACCCCGGCTACACGATGAAGCCCGAGGATTATTTCGACGCCAACGGCCGCCCCTACACGGGCGTGGTCCGCTGGGTCAACGGCGAAATGACCATCGAGCGCGTCAAGATCGCGACTTAGTCGCGAGCGAGGTCAAATCAACGAAAGGGCGCCGTTGGCGCCCTTTCGTTCGCCACAAAGTGGGCCCCACATGGTTCGCCGCGACGTGGGAGCGAACAGGCAGATTGGAAACTACGATTTCAAGCCGATTGCGCAGTGTTCGCCGCGATCTGGGAGCGAACACATCACACCATCGGCTGTTCGTTATCATCTGGGAGCGAACGCGTGAAGCCTCCGCGGGTTCGCCGCGAAATGGGCGCGGACACAGCAGCCGCTTCCGCGGCATCAGCACGCGCAAACACGCTCTTCAAAAACGGTCCACGAAATCCGGCCGTTGCAGCTCGCCAGAGGGAATTGACACCCGAACCAACTGAATCTGCTGCGTGCGGAGCGCATCCTCCGCCTGGCGACCGATGTGGGAATAGTTGTCCACTTCAACGTCCAACCAGAGCTGACCGCGCGACACGCCGACCAGAAAATCCACCGTTCGAAAATAGCCCGGGCCAGTGACGACGCCAAGCTGCGGGTAGGCGATCAACCAGTCGTTCTCCACTTTGAGCACGACGGCATAATACCGGCCGCCAAAGCGATCTACCAGCGGACGTCGGAAGCCGATACGCCAGGGATGGAGGTCCTCAAGATCCCCGCCTCACACCAGGAGGTGGAGGGTGAACACCTGCTCATCTCCATTTTGATGCGTCGATATTCGCTTCAGCGCCCTCCAGAATTCCGGCGGTCGGGTCTGAGCATTCAGTGCGGAAAGCAGCTCATTGCCCAGCGGTGTGTAGCTGGACTCGCGATACGCGACGCGCAGCGTGGGCAGCGGCTCGGGCGGCTGGCCGCCATGGCGGAACGCTCGGCGCAGTCGAGCACGGTGTTTTCGCAGGATCCGCCGTCCGCCGCGCCGACGACGGAAATAGACGCCATCCACCAGCTGCTCGTCGGTCACTTCGAGCGTTCGAGCGATCTTCTGGATGGTGCGGAGCGATGGGCGGGTCTTTCCCTTCTCAATCTCACAGAGATGGGAACGGGAAATCCCGCTGCGTCTTGCCAGCTTTGTTTGTGAAAGACCTCGCTCCTCGCGAAAGCGGCGCACGCGAGCAGGGAGGGAGGTTACTACTTCAGTCATGGCGCGGAGTGTACCCTGAGCATGTTGACGAAATGTTAATGGAATCTCGCGTACAATCTAGATATTAAAGGAAGAACGCCGCGACGCTCCGAGAAGCACTACTGCATCGCTATTGAAAATGCGCCCGAAAAGATCTGGTGGCACGGGCGCTGGATCACTTTTCTCATTACCCTTGGAAGGGCGAGGGAAGCGCGCGCCGCGTGGGACCACGCTCTCGACGTCCTCGAGTCAGTTTACGATCCA
>Ga0194121_10003092_pt1 | contig 25667 bp, 19 predicted proteins | sample TA2MahCa50mmetaG_FD_148609 | JGI IMG/M metagenome (GOLD analysis project Ga0194121, IMG submission 148609) | Freshwater microbial communities from Lake Tanganyika, Tanzania - TA2015020 Mahale Deep Cast 50m | ecosystem: Environmental > Aquatic > Freshwater > Lake | place: Tanzania: Lake...
CGGGCGGAACTGCGGACGGCGACGCGGACCGGGACCGTTCGAGTCCGCTTTGAAAGTGACGGAGCCAGCCGGGCGGGTGCTTCAGACAACAAGCCATGGCTTCCAGAAGAAAGACCAGCCCTTTTCGTTCCCAACCCGAGCCGACGAAGAGAAGCAGGAAATCGTCGGCCGTGACGCCGAACTTAGCCCGCGTGGCGGAGCGGTCGCCGCTTTGGAATCGGGCAACATCCACGCCGTTGCGGACGAGATGAATGCGTTCCGCCGGGAAGCGAAAGCGGTCCAGAACCTCGCGCTTGACCATTTCAGAATTGGCGATGACATGGCGCGTATTCTCCGGGCTGAAAGTTGCCGCTTCCAGTTCCAACATGGTTTTATGGAACGCGCTTCGACCCAGGAAAGGTTTCCGCCACCACGGCGCGAATTGGCGGCGGCGCTCCAGCCAAACGCGGTGCACGCCATCGCCGGCGCGATAAACATCCTGTTTCAGCGTCCGATCCAGACTGAAGATGCACCCGAAGGCCTCCCGCGCCGCTTCGATTCGAACGGCTTCAGCGAACTGGCGGGGACGCTCCGCTCGGGACCCGGCTGGAGCTATCGAGTGAACGATGACGCCTTGGGGCGCGTTCGACCAGCTTTCCGTGAACAAATGCAATTCGTGCCCCGCTTTCGCCAGGGCGGCCAACAGCCGCTGCAAATAAAGCTCGGCCCCGCCCGTGGCGGAAAAGTGGCGTCGGATCAACGCAAGCTTCATGGCGAACTCGGCATTCCGAAAAACACCAAATCCAGCGCAAACAAAGTCCGCACGCGATACGGGAGCCAGGGGTAAACCGGAATTCCAGTTCGTCCGCCGCCCAGGAGATGTCCGGACACGGGATGGATTTCGACCCGGTCGAAGTGCGTGGACAATTCCTTCCGCAGCAGCTCATGCGAGTAGGATCGCAAGTGGGATGGATCGGTCTCGAAAGGCCGGCCAAAGAGAAAGCGCAGGCGGTTTCGCAATCTGAAGCTGTTTGGCACCGAGCCGACCAACCGTCCGTCCGGCTTGAGCACGCGAGCAATTTCAGCCAGCACGCGTTGCGGGAACCGCACGTGTTCCATCACTTCGGAAAACACCACCACATCGAACACGTCCGGCGCAAACGGAAGCGGCTCGGCATCCACATCCACCCAATGGCCTTTCAGGCCGAGGCGTTGTTCGAACAGCCCGAGCGCCTGGCGATCGACATCGAGGCCGGTGACCTGATTGCCCGTCATGTAATGCTGCGTGAGATTGCCCGCCCGGCAGCCGATTTCGAGGATCGTTTTGCCCAGGCCAATCAACCGCACGAGCAAATCCTTGCGCGCCGCGTCGCCGTAGAGGTAGTCGTACTTGCCGCGCTTTTGATGTTCTTCATAAAACGCCGCGACCTGTTCTTTGGAGCGATCCTGCATGGCGTTTGTCTTCCTCAGACTTCAAGCGGAGCGATGGGGAGCGCACGCGCCCTCGCGTGCCGTGGTCGGCGCCCCCGCCGGCCGCATTCCTCCGTCCGGAAAAGCCGTCGCATGATGAGCCGGTTTCTCCGACGTCCGACCGGCGAGGCGCCGGTCGGAACACGCGGGGGCGCGTGTGCTCCCCAATTCCTTCTTCATACAGACGTGTCGTGGAGGGTTGAAGTGAGCGGCTTGCGCACGGCCACGACGATGGTGCGCCCCAGCAAGAGAGGCAGGGAATTGATCGCATGGACGTAGGGCGCGTTGTCTGGGTCGATCGTGCGAAACCGGCGGGTTTCTTTGCGCCACGCCCAGGCGCCGAAAATCTTGATCAGCGGCCAAAGCAAAACCAATTTGGCGAGCGAGGAGCGCTGGTATTTGTCCACGGTCGCGGACACCGATTCGAAGCCTGCGTCGAGCAACGCGTGCGCGACGTAGAAGTAAGACACGGGATTGATGTGGCCGCCGGTGGAGTAAAGCGCGCTGTGGCGGACCGGCAACGGTCCGAACAAATTGGCAAAGCCGAACCAGAGGAAACGCAAGCGCGAGTTCACATTGAGCACGTTGGGCGTGGTGACGATACAGAGACCGCCCGGCTGGAGCACGCGGAAAAACTCCCGCAACGTCTCGCGGTAATGCTCCAGGTGTTCGATGACTTCGGTGGCGGTGAGCAAATCGAAACTGGCGTCGGCGTACGGCAGCGGCTCGTGATTCAGATTGGCGACGTCCACTTTTTGTCCCGGCAACTTCATGAGCGCGTCCGTGTAATCGCAAGCGCACGATTGAGTCTGGAACCGGGCGCGGACGAGTTCGATCAACTGGCCACGGCCCGCGCCCACGTCCAGGTGGCGGAGGAATTGCCCGCCGTGGGCCGCCGCCACGTCGAGGACCGCCTGATAGATGCGTTCCGTGCTCATCGCGCGCGTGAAGAGCGCTCGGTCATTTCAGTGCATTGGGCCGCCGGCGGCACAAGCTCATCGCTGCGACGCTCCAGCGCTCCGAGGCTTGAACATTGAACATTCCGGCAACTTCCACGGCGCTGTGCTTACCGGATTGACCGGCCGATTCCAAACTCAATCGCGCGCACTCTACTGTGCAGACCGTGGGATTGACGACAGATCGACCGGAGAACCGTAGCGCAGATTTCCAATCGGCAGGGCGCCGGCAAGTCCCAGCGGGCTCGGACTGGGAGACACCCCGCAGAATACAATTCTGCGATACGGCAGAGTGCAACTCTGCGCTACGAGCTTTGTCGTCCATCCCGCGGACCAAGCAGTAAATGGAGCGCGGGCAGCTTTGCTCCCGGGCTTCTCGAAGCTGAGGTTGCCAGGTATCATCGCGCGTCGCGTCGATGCGTTTGCTCTTCATCAAACTGAAACACATCGGAGATTCGCTCTTGCTCACGCCCACCTTGAGCGCCGTGCGGGCAGAATATCCGCAGGCGCAAATCTGGGTCGTGGTTCGACGGGGGGGCGAAGGCATTCTCGCGGGCTGTTCGAGCATTGACCGCACTCTGACTTCCGCCGAGCCGGAAGCAAAGCGGCGCGGCGCATTCAACTGGCTGGGCGATCTCCGCGTCTTGAGGGAGTTGCGGCAGCAGCGCTTCGACTACTCATTCGAGTTGAGTGACGGCGACCGCGGCCGTTTCCTGGCCTGGTTGAGCGGCGCCAAGACCCGCTGCGCGAACGTGGCTTTCAAACCTCTCCCCTGGTGGTGGCGGTCAAAATTTGACGCTCAATCGCGCTACGTCTGGGTGAACGGCCATCGCGTGGAGAAGGATTTTTACACGGTGAACGAGTTCCTGCCTCTCGGGCCGGAAATTCCCCCCTTGGCCTTCGAGCGCGAACGGACGGAACCGTGGTCTCCGGCTGAGGCGCTGCGTGATTTCGCCGTCATTCATCCAGGCACGCGCTGGATTCGCAAACGTTGGACGCAGGAGAAATGGATCGAACTCGGACGCGAACTGTTTCGCTTTATCCCGCGCCTCGTGGTCAGCTCCGGGCCGGATTCGGAGGAGATCGCGCTGGCTGGATCGATCGCGAAGGCGCTGGGTCCCGCTGCGCTGAGCACTCAGGGAGAGTTGTCGTGGGCGCAACTGGCCGGGCTGCTTTATCGCGCCCGGCTGTTCGTCGGCGTCGACACCGCGGCCATGCATCTGGCCGCGGCGTGCCAATGCCCGACCGTCGCCATCTTTGGCCCTTCCGCGGAGAGCCAATGGCGCCCCTGGCAAGTGCCGCACCGCGTGGTAAAGCCCGCGGGGCTGGCGCAAAAGGAATCCGAGGAAACCATGATTCAACGCGTGCCCACGGCGGAGGTGGCGGCGGCTTGTGTTGAGTTGCTCAAGGCCACGGGGAGGCCTTCAGGTGGGGCCCACGAAACACACTAAACACACGAATACGAGGGAGGTTCGACGACACCTGTGGCTACTTTTCGGTAAACTCTGTCCCATCCTTTCGGGTGTTTCGTGTGGTTCGTGGGCTCCCCATTGGAACTGGCTGAACCTCTCGCACGCGCCGCTCGCGTTATTTCGCTGGCGTGTCCTTCAAGCTCGCCAGGAACTCGATGAGGTCGCGCAATTCGCGTTTCGACAGCGCCAACACCAGGCCCTCGGGCATGGCCGACGGACCGCGTTCGCGCGCTTTGATTTGGTCCTTCGGAATCGCCAGGAAGCGCTCGCTGGCGTCCAGGTCGGCGTCGGTCTGGACCAACACCAACCCCTTTGCGTCCTCGCTTTTGAACACGCCGCTGCGCAAGCGGCCTTCGGTGGTCTCGACAATCAGCGTTTCAAAACCGGGCGCGATCTTCGCGTTGGGGGCCACGATCGATTCGAGAAGGTATTCCCGGCTTTGCTTGGAACCGATGCCGTCGAGCGGCGGTCCGACCGTGCCGCCTTCGCCTTGCGCCACGTGGCAGCGCAGGCACGCAACGTCCGTGCGCTCCCGGAAAATCTTGCGGCCATTGGCGGCGTCACCGCCCGACAGAACCTCGACGTAACGGCCCAGCGGGCTGGTCAGGTCGCGCGCGTCCTCGAACTTCTTCAATTTCTCGCCGAGCGGCGATTCGGCATGTCTGGTGGCGGCTTCGAGCAGTTCGACCTGCAATTCAATCGGCACCTCCTTCGCCAGCAATTTCTCCATCCACTGGCTGAGCACAGCCACGGCCTCGGTTTCCTTGGAATTACCGAGAGCCTCGAACACGGCCTGCTTTTCCCCCGCGGCACCTGACTCGAGCAAGCCCGCGATCTGAGCGACGCCGCCCGGCTGGGTTCCGAGAATATGAATGGCTTCGGCGCGGACGACCCCGGATCGATCCTTCAAAGCCGTCTGAAGCGCGTCGGACAGGCGTGGATCCTTGCGATCCGCCAGCGAGCTCAACGCCGACACTCGAACTTCCGGAGACGCCCGTCGATCGGTCAGAGCCCCGAGCAACGTTTCCGAGTCGCCCAGTCCGTAAGTGCGCATCAAATTGGCGGCGGCAGCCTGGACCGCACTTGGAGCCTCTTCCATGATCGCTTTTACAATTTCGGCGGCGGCGTCGCGGGCGGGCTTGGGATCCCGCGGCGTGAGCGGACGATAGAGCGTGGTAATGTGATCCAGATTGTTTGGCTTCGCCCATTCGGCCAAATCGTTCAGGGCCTCGATGCGCACCCGTTCGGGCGCATCGCTCCGGGCGGCGAAAGTCGCCAACGCCTTCGCCGCTTCCGGCGCCCCAAGACGGAAATTCGCATTCACCGCGCGCCAAAGAATCCAGTCCGCCGGTGTGCCGATGGGACGCGGGCCGCGAACGGTGTAGGGCGCCTTCTCCGGCTTGGAAGCGCTTTCTGGCAGCGGCTTGTTCAACAGCGCGGCCAATTGCGGCAGCGCCTCGGCGATCGGCAAATCGTTGATCGCCCGCGCGGCCTCCAGCACGACCTGGCCGTCCGTGTCGTTCAGAAAAACGGCAATCGAGGGATGCGCCAACCGACGCAAGGCGAGCGCCGCGCCCAGACGGACGGCGCGCGATTCGTCTTTGGCTTTGGCCGTCAACGAAACGGGATCGCTCAATCTCGCCAGCGCCGTGACGCACGCATAGCGGAGCACGGAGTCCTGGTCGTTGTTGTCTTTGAGAGCTGAGAACAGAGCCGGGACCGCCGCCTTGCGGCCAAGTTTGCCGAGCGCCTGGGCGGCGAAGAAGCGCGCGCGCGGTTGCGCATCGAAAAGCAACTGGATCAACAGCTCGTACGCTTCCGCCGCGCGAGCGTCGCCGAGGACCTTTGCCGCCTGGCAGCGTATTTCCCGATCTTTGCTCGTCAGGAGCGGCAACACCGGCTTCAACGCCGATGGGATTTTTCGCGCCAATTGACCCAGGCCCCAGATTCCGTGGAGCCGGGTAACCAGCTTTTCTCCTTTCAGCGCGGCCGCCATGAGTTCGGGCACGCCCTCGGGGCCTTTCTCCGCCAAGGCGAACTGGGCCTCCTGACGCACGCGCAGGTCGGAGTGGTTCAGTAATTTCCCCAATTCGCCGAGCGATCGATTCGCCATGCCTTCGGCGATCAGCCTTTTGGTTTCAAGCACGCGCGCGTCATTGGTCAGGGCTGGCGCGAAGACTTTGTAGATGCGTCCGGCCATCGGGCGTGCCCAGCCGTCGATCCAATCCGCAACGTAAAGCGCGCCGTCGGGCCCGAAATCGCAGTCGGTCACACAAATGCGTTCCATGAACGGCTTGAGGTCGATCAACTCGAACGTCGCGCCTTTGGGTTTGACCGCGAAGCTGTTGATCCGGCTCGTGCCGGACGCGCCGCGGAAATCGCACAGGAAAAAATGATCGTCGTATCGGTCGGGCAAGCCCGTGCCCGGATAATAGGCCAGCCCAGACGGTCCGTCGTACAGCGGTGTCACGTTGGGGACGAGGTACGCGGCGTTGTTGTTCTCGGCGGGCGACCAGAGTTGCTCCGCCATCCAGGGACCGCCGTTGGCCATGCGCGTGGCGTGCTGGTAGCCGACGCGCCAGCCGCTGTCGCCGTCTTCGATGACATAGACCCACCGGGCCGGATCGCCTTTATCGGGATTGTTGTCGCCTGTGAACAGATTCCCGTATTGATCGAAGCGCAGTTCCTGCGGATTGCGCAGACCGGTGGCGAACAGTTCGAGATTCTTTCCGTCGAGGTCGCACCGGAAGACCGCGCCGCACTCCGCGGCTTCCACCTGCCGGCCGTCGGGCGTCTTGGTGACGTTCGCGCCGCGATCGCCCATGCTGAAATAAAGCCTGCCGTCGGGGCCCAGAACCATCCCGTGCAAATCGTGCCCAATGAATCCGTAGCGGACACCGTAGCCGTATTGGAGTTCGAGCTTCACGTCGGCCTTGCCGTCGGCGTTGGTGTCCTTGAGCAAATAGAGGCTGGGAATGCACGTGTAATAAACGCTGCCGTGATACGCGAAGACGCCGGAGCCCAGGCCGTCCTTCACGCCGTTGTAGCCGGTGCTGAACACGGTTGATTTGTCGGCCTTCCCAGCACCCGTAGTGTCTTCGAGCAGGACGATGCGCTCGGAATCGCGCGCGTAGAGCGCCTGCTGCCCCACGCGTTCGGTCGCGTGACGCAAGGGAATGAGCAACCGTTCCTCCACGGTTCTGGAAGCGAGTTCTTCTTCGAGCCAGCTTCGGGCGGACCGGATGTCGATGACCCCGCCTCCGCCGTACCGGTAAGTCTCCGCGACATAAACGCGGCCCTTCTCGTCGAGGTGCAAGGCATTGGGGTTGCCGAGCATTGGCTCGGCGGCCCAAAGCCGGATTTGGAGATCGTCCGGCACGCGCATCCGGGCGATGGCGCGCTCTCCGGCGTCGGAAGCCGGCTTGAGCGGTGGAACCCATTCGGCGGCAGTGTTGACCGCTCCAGCGGCAGGGGCTTGCGCCTGTAGGTAGCAGCTAGAGCAGACGGCCAAAAGGCAGCAGAACACAATGATGGCGCTGTGCTCGCAAGGCGTAAGGCGAAACGGAATCGCGCTCTCGGAATTCATGCCTGAGTGCTTACTGAATTCGCGCGGGAATTCCGAGAAGAATGCGCGGAAAGCTCCCGATGGCCACGGCGGCATGCACACGGCCCATGACCGATCAGTGGTAGGGCGAGTCCGTCCCGGCGAGCCGGTCCACGTGCTTGGAACACGTCCGACTCGGCTCGCTGGGGACAGGCTCGCCCTGCCGTCCGGTTCATGGGAAGAATTGGACGGCTCAAGCGTGTTTTGACATGAGGTGACATGAGTTTCGTATCAGCTTTATAGGCATTGACCTGGTTAAACACCTCGTGCTGGCCGTGGGAATCTTCTCGCAATTCGAGAAGCGCAAACTGGGCGGTCTTTCCCTGGAAGCGCTCTGGCAGCACAGTGTGCGCACCGCCAATGCCGCTGACCAAGACAACGATGGCGTGGCGGATTGTGACGACCCATGTCCCAATCGGCGGGTTTCTCAATTCGAGCGGTCGCGCGTATATTGTGCAGACCGTGGGATTGACGACAGATCGACCGGAGAACCGTAGCGCAGATTTCCAATCGGCAGGGCGCCGGCAAGTCCCAGCGGGCTCGGACTGGGAGACGCCCCGCAGAATACAATTCTGCGATACGGCAGAGCGCCACTCTGCGCTACGAGCTTTGTCGTCCATCCCGCGGACCAAGCAGTATGGAGGAAAGAAAGCGCTGAGAGCGCTCACGGCGCCGAGACTTCGTAAAGCATGCGCGCGCCGGCTTCGGGATCGGCCGCAACGTCCGCTTTGAGGACCAGGGCGCGCTCTCTGAGTAACGCCGGAACGCCTGCCAGACGCTTTCCACTCGGCGCCAGGGCCCACACTTTGTATTGAGCAGGCTGCTCCAGCCGAATTGAGACTTCGGCTTTTCCAGCTCGGACCAAATGCGGCAACCGGCCCCAGTCCCGCAAAGTTTGGCGGGCTTCTTCGGCGTAACGGATGTTAGAGTTCTGTAAATCTGTCAAATGGGTCACGAGCAGCCGTTGGCTTTGTCGAATTGGTTTTCCGTCCAGGGCGCTCACCCAAACGGTGGCGTCGCGGCCTTCAACTTGAACGCGCACGCCGCCTTGGCCGGCCTCAATGCTCGTCCCCGCCGGCGCATAACCGCCCGCGGTGCGCGGGGTGTCGAGCACCAGCACGTCACGCCGGCCGTCGATGGTGATTTCGCCCGTTTCGCTTATGAAGAATTTCTGCGCGGGCTCCGCCGCTCCGGACGGTCCGCCCACACCCAAATCCTTCAACTTCGCAAACAGTGGCGCGTCCTCAACGGCGTAAGGATTCAAAGCGACGGCCGCTTTCGCAGGATAAGCCGTCGCTGGAGTTTGCCAGGCCAAGGGGAGGATGGCGGTATGCGTGGGAGCTTTCTCCGCCGCCGACACGACTTGAGTGCCGACGCGCGTAACCCAGGCCAGCCAATGCCAGCGCGGGTGAAGATTCGGAATACGCGAAGCTGGCTGAGCCAGGTCCGCCTCCGTCATCATGAGCGCCACACTGTGCGGCGCAGGTTGAAGATCGCCCCGCAGGAACAGACAGAGCGACGCGCGTTCCGCGGCCTGACTCAGCGGATCCGAGGCCAGATCGAAGTAACCGATCCGCGACGGCGTGAACATCGCCCCGCGGCTGTGGCTGTAAGCGAATCGCCAGATGCCGGCCCAGCCTTGCAGCGCGCCCATCGCGCCGGTGAGGATTCCGCCCACGCCGCGAAACCGGCCCGGCCCGGAGTAATTGTATTCGGTGATCGTGAACGGCTTCCACCATGTCGCGCTCGGTGTCGGAAAGGAAGGCGATGCAATCGCGGGCCCGCAGAGTTGTGTCGCGGAAATTCTCTGGCAAGGCCACTGTGTTCTCAGCCGGGTTTTCGCTTTCCTTGAGTTCCTTTCCCCAGGTGGCCGCGAGCGCGCTGCGCTCCGGGTAACGGCGAGTGAGTCATTGGTTCCAGGCGCGGGTCCATTCCGGGAACGTCACGAGGTCACGGTAAAAATTTCCAATATTGCCCTCGTTGATCATCGCGAGCCAGGCCAGCGCCGGTTCGTCCGCGTAACGGCGTTTCGTGTAGGGATTGGTGTGATCGAGCAGCGCGCGAGTGAACTGCTTCCAATTCTCGAAGGCTCCCGCGTGAACCGGCGCGAGGATTTTGAAAGTGTTCATCGGAATCTGGCCGTCACGATCGATGCCCACTTCGCGCCAGGGCACGCTGCGCGACACATACAAATCTGTGGTCAGGTAAATGCCGCGCTGGATCAGGGCGGCCATGAGATAATCGAACTGCTCCAGTTTTTGCGGATTGAGTTTGGTGGTCGGGGATTGGCCCTGGACGAGATCGCGTTCGTAATGATGAATGCGGAGCGCGTTGTAACCGAGCCGCACCAGCCGGTCCGCCAGCCGGTCCGATTCTGCGTGCGACAGGTAATGCGCGCCAAAGCAAAGATTCACGCCGTAAAACCGGCGCGGCGTGTCGGGCGAATTGGCCGTCACTGCGCGCGATGACCCGGCCATGCTTTCCGGCGGGCGCGTCCACGAAGCCCATCTTGGAAAAGTCCAGAGCCGAGCCGGGTTCGATTTCGAGTTCCGGTTTGAGAGGAATCCAGTCGGCGCCTTCCGCGATGACAACGGCTGGCGCGAGCGGGGTCGTCTCTGCCGCGCGAACCATCGGGGATGGCAAGAGGCCAACGCCAACCAAGGAAGCGAGCATGATCCAAAATGGGCGAGAGTCGGGCAAGAATTGCGTGGTCGATTCGAATTGAAGCTTCATACACCACGCGACGACCGCCAGCGTGAATTTGTTCAACCAGAGTTGGGGAGCACACGCGCCCTCGCGTGTTCCAACCGGCGCCCTCGCCGGTCGGATCGTCGGCGAAGCATCTCATCAAACGATCGCTTTCTCGGATGGAGGACCCTGGTCGGCGAGGCGCCGACCAGGGCACGCGAGGGCGCGTGCGCTCCCCATCGAGAGATTCTTGTTTCTCCTTGTGCCCACCATTTCTTGTCGGCTATGGTGCAACCCTCGTGACCCGATCAGCAACCCTCGTGACCCGATCAGCACGCTTTCAACCACCAACCCACAACCGCAGGAGAAAATATGCCTTCTCAAAAATGGAATGAAACCGGCCGCGTTTGGGAAGAGGACCACGGATTGCTCGACGCGGAGCAAGTTGCCCGATGCGCCCGCGCCGACGTCGCGGAGCCGCTGCGCTCGCCGATCCCCACGCGCATGATCTCGAACGGCGAGTACATGCCCGTGCCGCAAACCCAGAAACAAAAGCAGGTTGAAGCGCGGCTCAGAGAACTCTCCGACGTAGCCAGCCGCAAGCTCGGCATTGGCCGGCGGCAGTTTCTGCGCAGTTCGGGCGGCATGGCCGCTTCGTTGCTGGCGATGAATGAGGTGTTCGGACGGTTCTTCAACGTCAGCCTCGTCGAGTTGTTCGAGCCGGCGGCCTTCGCTGCGTCTGCGCCGCCCCGGGATCTTTTCGTGTTCGACGATCAATTGCACTTTGTCCGCGGCAGCCGGCCGTCGCCGGCCGGTTTGCGCGCGATTGCGCAAGGACCATCCTCCGCGCCGGCCGTCAAATCGAATCCATTCAATCCAAAGGGGCAGCTTGATGAACTGGGCCAGGCGTGGAGCGTTTGGAATCCGGCGCTGGTCGGCCTGCCGATTGATCCCGCTTACGCTCACATCACGCAATTCATCAAAGACGTTTATCTGGACAGCCAGGTCACCATTGGCCTGCTGAGCAACGTCACGGCTTCGGGCGTGCAAATCGAAGGCCAGCGGCGCGCCCCGAAAAACGCGCAGGAAGCGCAACTGGGCGAGGTGCTCACGGCGGGCCAGACCGCGGCGGCGCGCGATTTCGTGAACAAGATTTCCGGTTCCACGCGCATGCTGTGCCACGGCTTGCTCTATGTCGGCAAAGGCAACCTGGAGTGGATCCAAGAGCAGACCGACAAATACAAACCCGATTCGTGGAAAGGCTACAACATCTCCAACGCCGCCAAAGTCGATACCGATCCGAACAGCCTGATGAAGCAATGGCGGCACGACGACCAGGAAGTGGCGTATCCGACGTTCGAGTTGATTCAGAAAAACTACGAGAAGCTCAAGCGCCGGAAGCCGGGGTTCAACAACATTTGCGTTCACAAAGGCCTGGCGCCCGGCCCGCCGGATCCTTTGCGCGGCCATCCGGGTGACATGCCGAAAGCGGCGCGCGATTGGCCGAAGCTCAACTTCATCACCTACCACGCGTGCATCCAGCCGAATTTCTTCATGGCGGACACGCTCGACGACGTGAAAGCCGAGAAGTTGCGGGGCGGCGTGCCGAACATCAGTTGGACAACTGAATACGCGCAGCTCGTGCAACCTTTCCCGAATTGCTACGCCGAGATCGGCACGACGTGGGCGTCCTCCGTCGTGACCTTCCCAACGATTGCGGCGCACATCCTGGGTCAGCTCATGAAATTCCTGGGCGAGGATCGCATTGTGTTCGGGTCGGACTCAGTTTGGTACGGCTCGCCGCAATGGCAGATCGAAGCGTTGTGGCGGTTCCAGATTCCCGAAGCGATGCGGAAGAAGTGGGGCTACCCCGAACTCACCGAGCGCGCCAAACGGAAAATCCTGGGTCTGAATTCCGCGAAGCTTTACGGAATCCGCGCGCTCAGACCCGCCTCGTATAAAGCCGTGCCGAAGAATTACGAATCGCGCATGACCTCGGAGCTGAAGACGATTCTGGAGTTTGGCCAGTTGAAGGCGGACAACATGTCGAAGATGAAGGAGACCTACGCCGCGTTGGCCATCGAGCCGGATAACATTCGTTACGGGTGGATGCGGGTGCAGGCGTGAGGAACAAGCCCACGGGGGTGATTTTCACACTTCCTGCGCCAACCGCACGGAGAAGGTGGACTCTGTTCCTCTTCCCCAGTTCGACTTCAACCGCAGATGAACGCGGATAACCGCAGATGGGAAGGGTTGCGAGTCAGGCGCGTTTCGCCATTTGCGCAAACCGTCGGGACTCCAATTCATCCGCGTTGACCTGCGTTCATCTGCGGTTTCTCCAGAGATCGGCTTCTTCAATCAACCAGGGGACGCGGGTGGCGCATCGAAAGCGCTGTGAGCAGGATCGGGATCGCTTGGTGGCAAGTCGGAAACACTGGAAGCCAGGTTGGAAACAGCGGGTTCTGGCGCTGGCGCCGGCGCTTTCGAGGGCATCTTCCCGCGCTTGTCACGCGGCAGCGGAGTCAGAAGGACATTCAAATCCCGGTCCCCAAGCATTTTGGGCGGAGAATCCGCGCGACCGTAGGCCGCCGCCTCGCGAACAAATCGGTTCACGACTTCGAAGCCGTATTCCTTGTGCGCTTTCTGGCGTCCCTTGAAACGCAGCTTGACCCGCACTTTGATGTCGTCGCACAGGAACTCAATGGCATGGGCCAGCTTCACTCTGAAATCGTGCGGATCGATCACTGCGCTGAGTTGCAGCTCCTTCATCTTGTGGCCCGGCTGGCGGCTGCGGGAATCCTTCTCCTTCTTCGATTCCTCGTAGCGGAATTTGCCGTAATCCACGACACGGCAAACGGGCGGCGTGGCGGTGGGGGCAATCTCAATAAGGTCCATGCCTTTGCTTTGGGCCAGGCGCAAGGCCTCGGAGAGAGACATGATGCCGAGTTGTCGCTTGGTGTCGTCGATCACGCGGACTTCGCGGGCGCGGATTTTTCCGTTTCGGCGATGCTGCGGTTCTCGAGGTTGGAAGGAGCGTGAGGGGAAGCGGCTCAATGCGCCTCCGCCGGTTGCGATGAATGCATCAAGTTTTGAGGGGTGGCCCTGACGGCACTATGACTTCGGTTACGAATAGGCATGGACTTTCGCACCGCACGCGCGGAGCGCAAGCAGAATTTGCGGACTGCAAGAGGCGTGAATGAGGCCGGACACTGCGACCCGGTAGCGCAGATTTGCAATCTGCCGTATCGCGGAATTGCATTCCGCAGGGGCTCGACAAGTTCCAAGGTTCCGGAACTCGCCGAAGCGCTGCCGATTGCAAATCGGCGATAGGGCCCAGCGCGGCGTGGCCACCACCAAAGGAGCGCGGCGCGCGACGATTTCGGGCGTAAGTATGCGGTCGAAATTGGGGAGCACACGCGCCCTCGCGTGTTCCGACCGGCGCCCTCGCCGGTCGGAACGTTGTAGAACTCAGTCACCAAATGGTGACCGCTCCTTGCGAGTGGTGTGGTCGGCGAGGGCGCCGACCCCAGCACGCGAGGGCGCGTGCGCTCCCCATCGTGTCCTCATACGGAGGTGCCCCAACAGGCCCCAACAGGCGTGGCGCACAAATACCGGCTTGACTCCGATGCGTTGAGGAATAGGTTCGCTCCGTTAAGCCGGACGACAAACAATACTCCGTCCGCGTCAACCGCCCGAGCCAAATCCGATCAATTCACGCCGATCAACTGCAACGATTATGAAATCCCTCCTCAGCGCCGTCGCCGCCCTGTCACTGGTCCTCGTCCAGGCCGATGAGTCTGCGAAGAATACGGATGTGAAATCCGCCGTGCCACCGCTCAAGGTCGGCCAGCCCGCGCCCGAGTTCCGCATCAAGGACACGACCGGCAAGGAGATTAACCTCGCTGAGCTCAGCGCCAAGGGACCGGTCCTTGTCCGCCTGACCTGCGGTTGCCTGGGCTGCGACCAGGAGCTGCCGTACTTCCAGGCGTTGCACAAAGCCTACAAGGCCCAGGGGCTCGTCAGCCTGGCTGTGTTCAAGGAGGCGGATGCCAAGGTCGAAGCCTACGTGAAGGAAAAGAAACTCGACATGCTCTACGCCGTCGACAGCCAGGGCGCGAGCTGGGAGGTATGGCGCACCAAAACCATGCCGAGCAATTTCCTCATCGGGAAAGGCGGCAAGATCGCGGCGATCTCCGTCGGTTGCGACCCCAGCGGCCTGACCGCCGAGCGCCTTTCCGAGAAGGCCGCTCTCCTCACCGGCTCCCAAACGGCGGACGTGAAGTCGAGGCCAGGCCCGAGCGCGCCCGGCCTAACCGCGCCAAAGAAGTGAGTTTGGAAGACAGCAACAAACCGCGGAGGCGTGATTTCCACTCATGGTGCGTGAGCCGCACGGGAGAAGGCGCTGGCTTTTTGAAGAAGCCGATCTCAGGGAGAAACCGCAGATGGACGCGGATTACTGCTTGGTCCGCGGGATGGACGACAAAGCTCGTAGCGCAGAGTGGCACTCTGCCGTATCGCAGAATTGTATTCTGCGGGGCGTCTCCCAGTCCGAGCCCGCTGGGACTTGCCGGCGCCCTGCCGATTGGAAATCGGCGATACATCAGATTGAAAATCTGCGCTACGGTTCTCCGGTCGATCTGTCGTCAATCCCACGGTCTGCACAGTAACGCGGATGAAGTATGGAATGGACGCATGAGCCGGCCGATCCGCTTTCCTGGATTCCTCTGGCGGTGACGGGCAATGCGCCTCTCTACCCCGCCGTCGCGCACCACGCCGGGATTGAGGACACGACGCTGGGCGCGTCGGCGCGCTTGTACCGCCCGGCCGTCTCGGAGCCGTAGGCGCGAAAGCGGGACGCGTTCAATTCGCGACTTCGTCCGGGAGTTGACGGCCCTGGAGCGAAGTCACCATCGTCAAGTTGATAAACTCGACGTTTCCTTTGGCTTTCCAGAGCAAGAACACGCGTCCCTCCGGCTGGACTGAAATGTGGTCGCCATGGGGCACGCGTATCTTGCGCCCGTCGGCGAGGTGGAGAGTGAACGGGTGGGGTTGAGCAGAGTATCGGCGGAGCAACGCGGCGCTGATCATATTTCCTCAGAGACTGTTGCCGGACCTACTCCTTGTGGCAAGCCACGACTGCGGTCAAATCTTTGCCTTCTTTGACCGCCGGCCGGCTGCACTCGGACTGCTCATCTTTGCCGATGGGACTCAAAGACCGGCCAGGCGCGTCTCCGCGTCGCCGAAACGGTCCAGTTTCACATCCATGCGGTCCATGAGCGAGAGATACAGGCTGCAAAGCTTGCGGTGGTCGTCGCCTTGATTCGAGTAGTCCAGGACACGCCCCGTTTCGATTGTGCCGCCTAACCCGCCGGCCAGAAGGACGGGCACCTTCGAGTTGTCGTGTTTGGTGCCGGACCACATGTTTGAAATCCAGAGCAAACAGGAGTGATCGAGCAAAGTGCCATCGCCTTCGCGGATCGAATCGAGCCGGCCAGCCAGGTACGCGAGCTGGCTGCAGTAGTAACGCGAGATGCGCTCGTAAGCCTCGGATTGGTCGTCGTGAGAAGCGGGGTGATGCGCCGTCCGCACATCGAGGAACGGATAGAACAGGCCGGAGAGGTCGCGGCAGAGCAACAACGTCGCGACCCGCGTCTTGTCGGTCTGGAAGGCGAGCGCGATGATGTCGCCCATCAAGCGCATGTGCTCGCGGATGTCTTCGGGAAGGCCGTTATCGGGCCGCTTCATCGTGAACACCGAGGGGCCGCGGTCTTTGGCCTTTTCATTCGCGGTTTCCTTCGTGGCCCGCATCCGCTCAATGCGCGTTTCGACCTCGCGCACGCTGGTCAAATACTCGTCCAGCTTGGCTTTGTCGTTGGAACTGACCTTCCGGCTCAAGCTCGCGGCCTGTTCCTTCACGCGGTCGAGAGTGCTTTGCGTCCGGCGATGGCCGCGATTCTCGAAAAGGCTGTCGAACGCCAGCGAAGGATACACTTCCATCGGCACGGGTGACATCGCGTTCTGCCACGAGATGTGCGAGCTGTAGGCCATCGAAAAATTCGTCTCGTGGTAACCGGTGATCGGCTGCTCGCATCCCAGGACCATGCTGGGCTGGACCGTCTCCTGGCCGAGGCGATTGGCCAGCATTTGATCCATGCTGATGCCACCCCGAAGCACAGCGCCCTTTTGCAGTGACGCGCCGGACAGAATGTTGCCCGTCTGCCCCGGATGAATGCCCACGCCGGTGGCGTGCTTATTGAACAGGCCGTTGATGACGTTCAGCTTCGTCTTCAGCGGCGCCATCGGTTCCAGGCTTTTGCTCAACTCCATTTCCGCGCCCGCCCCCTTCGCCCACCAATGTTTCGGGTTGATGCCGTTGCCCATGAACAGGGCGGCGAAGCGTTTGGGGAATGGCCCTGGCGTTCCATCCTTCACTGGCACAGAACCCCAAGTCGGAATCGATTCCAGCCAGGGCAACGCCATCGCCACGCCGACGCCGCGGAGGAACGCGCGGCGGGAGGTTTGCGGGGATTGACAGGGCCAATCAACGGATTTGCGCATGGTCTTCATGGCTCAAAACTGATTACTGATCACTGGCTGCTGATTACTTTCATTGCGGCGACGACGCCCTGCGTCCATCTGTGGTTTCTCCTTCACCCGCCAGTCGCTTGTTCAAGAATTGCGGGCTGGCGACGATCTTCTCGACAAGCGCGCTGAACCGGTAGTTGTTCGCGGCGAGCCCAGTGTGCATCTGGTGAATGAGGTTGTCGTCCGAAAGCATCACGGTGCGGCCCAGCGCATACGCTAGCAGCTTGCGGCAAAGGTTGTCCAGGAAGTCCGCTTGCCGGTGCGCCCGCAGATAACTTCGCAAACCATCGAGACCGCTTCCTTCGCTTCCGTTGGGAAATGTCGCGCGCGTGTCCACGGACCGGCCGCCCAGGTCTTTTGCCCGCCGCTCGCCAATCGGTCCATAGCCTTCGAAGACCAACCCGAACGAATCGAAATGTTCGTGGCAGCTCGCGCAACTTTTATCTTCGCGGTGCCGGGCCAGCATTTCGCGCAGAGAAAGGTCTCCCAGTTTTGCCTCGTCAGCAGGCAGTTCCGGAACGGTCACCGGCGGCGGTGGAATGTATTCGCCGAGCAAACGGCGCACGACCCAATAGCCGCGCTTGACCGGGCTGGTGCGCAGGCCGGGCGAATTCTTCGTCAGAAAGACCGACATCGGCAGCAGGCCGCCGCGGGCGTATCGGCTTGCGCCATCAACGCGCACCCACTCGCCCGGCGCAGCCGCAGATACCGGCATGCCGTAATGCCGGGCGAGAAGTGCGTTCACGAACGTGTAGTCGCCGTAGAGGAATTCCAAGACGGAGCGGTCTTCGCGGATGAGGTTGACGAAGAATTGAACCGGCTCCTCGAACATCGCCCGGCGCAATTCGTTGTCGAAGGCTGGGAAGCGCTCGCGATCCACGGCGTTGTGTTCTTCAAAACGGCGGAAGTCGAGCCAGTTGCCGCCGAACTCCGTGGCGAATCCCCGGATGCGAGCATCCCGCAGCATCCGCCGGGCCTGAGCCGCGAGAACTTTCGAATGACGCAATTCACCCGCCGCCGCGCGGGCCAGCAACTCGGCGTCCGGCATGCTGGACCAGAGGAAGTAACTCAGGCGGCTGGCCAGGGCGTAGTCCGATAACGGATGCGCCTTCGTGAATCCGGCAGGGACGCGTTCCACCGTGTCTCTGATTTCATCCCTGGAAGGACGGTCCACGCTGGCGGTGTGTGGCCGCGTCGGGGCTTGATCAGGGACGGAGTGGTCCGCGTTTCGCGAAGCGAACCTCCCTTCTGGGGAAGCTGATGGCGGGGCTTGGGAAGCCCATCCGTCCTTACCAAGTTTGGAATCACCACCTGCCTCAGCCAGATCGACGCGGTAGAGAAAGTGCGGCGACATCAGCAGGCTCACGATGGCGTCGCGGACGGCTTCTTCGTGGTCCAGGCCTTCCTGTTGGCGGAGCGAACGATAGTAGGCGAGAAGGTCGTCGCGCTCGCTTTCCGAGAGGGGGCGCCGATAAGCGCGCTGGGCAAAAGACAGGAGCGTTTCGAGATGACTCGGTTCCGCGGCCTTTCGGGCTTGTTCCACCCAGCGGACGTCGGCGGAAATGCTGTCGAAGTAGTGTTGGATCGCTTCGATGGCCGGGCCCGAGTTGGTCACACGCCGCGCCTTGGCCAGATAAGTTTCCGCCATTTGCTTCATCTTGGCCTCCGAAGTCGCGTCCTTGTCTTCGGAGCGCGCGAAGTCGAATTCCGCGCCCTGGGCGAACCTCGGCGGCTCGGCGCGCTCGAAGAAAATGAAATCCTTGTACTGCCGCATGGGCGCGAAGGTGACGAAGTTGAGTTCCTGCCAAAGCGCGTCCAACTCGTCCCGGTCCTGTTCGTCGAGAATCAACTCGCAGAGCGGCGCGTCATCCCGGAAATAACCGACCATCAAATGGAACCCGGCGCTCAAGAGCCGGCCCCGGTCGCCTTCATCCTTCTGGAGAAAAATCCGGCCACGCTCCGACACATAGAACGCGTCAGGGAAGATGCGGCAAAAGCGCTCAAAGGCTGCTTCGAAACGCGGGCGCAGTGCGTTTTCTCCGTGGAACATCACGATGTGATTTGTCCTGACGTTGGCCCCCTTTTCATCCCAGGCGCCGGCTTGCGAATTGGGAGAATTCGTCATCGCGGCAACGACGAAACGAACGACCTCAAATCCGAAATCGGCCGTCTGGAATTTGAAACCGGCGTCCGATCCGGGGTCCAATCTCTCCGCAAGAGCGGACCCCCTCACCCCGTCCCTCTCCCCTTTGGAGGGGGAGAGGGTGCCCGCAGGACGGGAGAGGGGGACGTTCGGAGGTTCAATGTCGGGAAGCTTCAACTCGCTCCGTGATTCGAGCGCCTCACGGTTATAACGCAGCCGATTCGCCGCGTACTGGCGGTCTTTCCAGAGCACCAGCGGCTGCGAACCCGAAGAAATGCCACGCAACGTCAGGTTTTTGAATTCGGGTTTGAGCTTCTGGCGAAGCTGAACGACAAAGTCGCGCATCCGCTCGCAAGCGCCGCGCACCGCGTCCGGTTTGCTTCCCGTTGCCGCGGACAATTCGCGCCACATCCGTCGGAGGGCCGCAATCGGGCCGATCTCTTCTCGCGCTTCGGTCAAGGTGGACCAAATCGTCGTGAGGTATTTGGGGCTGATGCGGGCTTCACGGGCGACTTCATCCAGAGTCGCATTCGCTTTGCCGAGCGCGGCGCGATTCTGGTAGCGCCACGCGGCCATGAAATAGTCGGCGTAGTCCGTGGGCTGGCGCCGATAAAAATCGACGATCCGCTTCACACAATACTTGTCGCGATCCGTCTCGGTGACCGCCGGGTGCGGCGCGAAGACGAAGCCTTGCGGTTTCAAGACGACATGTTCGGCCACGTCGCGAGCGGCTTCCAAATATTTCTTGAGCAGCGCCGGCGACATCGCCAGCGACTCGCCTGAGTTGTCGAAGCCGGCTTCGTTGGCGGGATCGACCGGGAACTCGCGCGTGGGCCGGATATCGACCCCCGTCAGATCGCGGACCGTGTCGTCATACTCGGCGTTGCTCAATCGGCGCGCCAGCACGGGACCGGGGTCGCCGGCGTTTCGATCCGCTTCGAATTTGCGCAATGCTTGGATCCAATCGATGACCGCGTGGCGGAGGTCGGGCGTCGGCTGGCGTCGGGCATCCTCCGGCGGCATTTCCCCGGCCTTGAGCTTTTCGAGCACGATTTCCCAGCGGCGATAGTCTTGAGCCACCGCGTCCATCTTTGAATACACGCTCAGATCGAGTTTGCCCTTTTGCTTCTCCTTTCCGTGGCACGCGAAGCAATGGGTTTCGAGGAAGGGCCGCACCGTTTCGGTGAAGCGGCGTTCCAGCGCAACCTGCATGGCGCCGGGGTTGGTTGCGCCAAAAGCGGTCGATCCGAGGATCAAGAGCGCAGTTGTAATCTTTGCGCGCGATAGCATTGAAGGCGTTCTGTTGGCCTAGCGAATGTCACTGAATCAGGTTCCGTGAAGTCGATCAATCCAAGAAACCTTGTCTTTGGACCGACACGTTTTGGAGTGCGCCAGCCCTCTCAGTCCTCTCTGCTCCGTACACCGATCTGAGGGCTGCTGTCGGCAATCCCAACTCTCTCCAACTTTCTCCCCACTCGTTCCTCGCGGGGAGAGAGGGAAGTCAATCGGAGTCGCTGACCGAGATTTTTAATCGCACCCACAGCAAACAAGGCGGGCAGCCGGGGAGAAAATTTACTTGTGCCGAGCTGGATTTGAGGATTCTGTTCCAACTCAGTGAAATCGATCAATCACGTCGGATCGTAACGCTCACCTTCACCACTTCAGGACTCTTATGATGAAATCCACGAAAACTTGGCTCGTTTTCCCACGCGGCGCGGCTCTTTGCGGAGCCATGCTCATCGCGGCCCGCCTTGCCGGCGCGGCCGAATCCTCGAATCCCTTCCTGGGCCATTGGGCCTTGACGATTCCGGGCGGGGCCGCCGGCTGGCTCGGCGTGACCGAAAGCCAGGGCAACCTCTCGGCGAGCGTGCTTTGGGGCGGCGGCAGCGTTTTACCGGTTGCTGAGGCCAGGCTCGCCGGCGACACACTCGTGCTGATCCGGCGAAGCGGCGGCGGACGCGGAAATACACCGGGCGTCATCACCACCGAAACCATCACCGCCAAAATCGGCGGCGACCATCTCAGGCTTACGACCGTCAAGAGCCGGCCCAACCAGCCGGAGTTCGACAAAGCGGAGTTCACGGGCAAACGCACGCCGCCGCCGCCGCCGCCGCCGGATTTGTCGAAGGTTAAATTGGGCGCGCCGATCAAGCTCTTCAACGGCCAGAACCTGGACGGCTGGAAATTGACCAACCCGCGCGCCGCAAACGGGTGGAGCGTCAAGGACGGTGTGGTGAGCAACAACCCGGTCCAGGAACAAGGTCAGCCCCGCAAAAGCTACGGCAACCTGAGAACGGAGCAGGAGTTCGAGGACTTCAATCTCACGCTCGAAGTGAATGTCGCCCCGCGCGGTAACAGCGGCATTTATCTGCGCGGCATTTACGAAATCCAGGTCGCGGACACGTTTGGCCGGCCCGTGGATTCCCACAACATGGGCGCGATCTACAGCCGCATCACCCCCAGCGCGGCCGCCGAAAAACCCGCCGGCGAATGGCAGACGATGGACGTGACGCTCGTGGACCGCCACGTCACGGTGGTCCTCAATGGCAAGAAGATCATCGACAACAAACCGATCCTGGGCTGCACCGGCGGCGCACTGTGGTCCGATCCATTCAAACCCGGCCCGATCTATTTGCAGGGCGACCACACCGTCGCGAGTTTTCGGAACATGACGCTGCGGCCCGTCGTGAAGTGAGACCGCTCGCCCGCATACTGTGCAGTCCATGGGATAAGCTACAGCGCTTGGTTATTGGACGCTGCGTTCCCCCTCACCCTGGCCCTCTCCCTCAGCTCCCTCAGGGAGAGGGAACTGGGCCGGCGTATCGACCGATCCGCCACGCTCAGCTTGTCGGAGTGCGGCAAACGATTCTCCCTCTCCCCAGGGGAGAGGGCCGGGGTGAGGGGGAAGGAACTGTCGCCTATCCTGCGGTCTCCTCAGTAAGTCGAACCTTCCCTTCCGCAACCACTCAACTCCACTATTTCAACTCATGAAACAACACTTTGCTGCGCACGTCATCCTGTTCCTCGCCCTGCTCAGTCTCGCGCAAGCCCACGCACAAACGGCCACCTCCACGCACTCCAAACTTATCGCGAAGCATGACCTCTCCTACGCCGAGCCAGGCGATCCGCGGCAGAAGGTGGACATCTACGCGCCGCCGGGCGCCAAAAATTTGCCCGTGGTTTTCTGGATTCACGGCGGAGGCTGGCAGGCGGGCGACAAGACCAACGTCATGATCAAACCGCAGGTTTTCGCGGACAAAGGATTTGTCTTCGTCTCGACGGGTTACCGCCTGCTGCCCAACGTGGAGATGGTCACGATCTTCCGCGACGTCGCCAAGTCCGTGCGCTGGGTGCATGACCACATTGCCGAGCACGGCGGCGATCCGAACCGGCTGCTCGTTATGGGCCATTCCGCCGGCGCGCAACTCGCCGCCTTGATTTGCATCGACGATCGTTACCTGAAGGCGGAAGGACTCTCGCTCGGCATTATCAAGGGCTGCGTGCCGGTGGACGGCGACACCTATGACGTGCCGGCGATGATCGAGACGGCCGAGACGCGGTTGCGCGTGCATGGCCTGCCGATGCCGAAGTTGGGGCACCGCGTGAAGTTCGGCAACGATCCGGCGAAGCATCGAGACTATTCGGCGGTCACGCATGTGGCGAAAGGCAAGGGCATCCCGCCGTTTCTCATCCTGCACGTGGCCGATCATCCGGACGTCACCGCGCAGGCGAGGCGTCTTGGCGCTGTGTTGAGCGACGCGGACATTCCCAACAAAGTCTTCGGCGCCAAGGAAACCAACCACAACAAGCTCAACGACCATCTTGGCCTCCCGGACGATCCCGCGACACAAGCGTTGTTCGAGTTCGTGGATGCGGCCTTGAAGAAGTAGTTCGGCAGCTATTCGATGCCGGACGGTTCGATCGCGATGGCGGATACAGCGTCGTTCGGTCCTCCACCGGCGCGCGAACTGCGATCGGGCAAATGCGGTAGAACCAATCCCACTCGGCCACGTACTGTGCAGACCGTGGGATTGACGACAGATCGACCGAAGAACCGTAGCGCAGATTTTCAATCTGCGGTATCGCCGATTTCCAATCGGCAGGGCGCCGGCAAAAACAGGGTCACATCTCATAATTAGCTGCGGGCGGAGACGACCATGACGCTGAAGTGGATTGCGGCCCGGTTGCAGATGGGGACGGGGGCGAGCTTGTCGAACCGTTTATCGGTCCAAAAGCCCAAAAGCGCCTAGCAAAGCAATGTCAATATGTGGGACTGACCCTATGTTTTCCTGAAAGAGTGCAGAGACGGTCGAATTGAACCTTGTTCCTCAGGTTCCTCGTATCACTTGAATGTTTTTGATATGCGCGATCCTCTCAGCTTGACTTCAAAGTTCCATTGAAGCGCTTTCCATCGTATGCTTTCGGCGGTAAGAGACCGGAGAATGGATTTGGCTGAATATCGAACTGCCGCCGGTGTTGCGCGCCTACGTGGGTTGCGCCACGGCGCTTTTCGGCGATGTGCAGCAGGCGGACGTGGTGAAACTGCACAAGGCCTCGGGCAAGGTGACTTTCCTGGCCTACGACGACTTCGAAGGTAAACCGCTGCCGGAACTACGCTTCAGGACCAAGGTTAACCTGCGGACACGCTGGGTGCAGGTTTTCGACCACAGTGCCGAGGGACAGTTACTGTACTTCAAGGAGCGCCTTCTGGCTGCGGACCATCCGCGACTGGCGGAGATGCAGGCGTTCAGCACGAGGGTTCGAAGGTTGGGGATACCTGATTTGGGCACCTCAGGGCCATCGCTGGCCGAGCTGGCACGGTTGCGCGAAAGGCATGGTGTGAACGAGAATCTCAGCAAGAGAAGACTGTCGCTCCAAGTTTTGCTGAACCCGGAGCCAAAGCCGGTTCAGAGTGCTGACTTGGCAATGGCGGCGGATGAGAGGCAGAATCATTGCCGATGACCGATGGCCCGACAGGTGCATTGAACAAGACCGATGCGCGGTTTGTGGATACGAGAAGCGCTCCTCGCAATGCGCGGCAGGTCTTGTTGCGGCTCACATCAAGTGGCCGCAGGCTGGTGGTCCGACCAGTGCGTATTCCGGGCCAATTCGGACAGCGATTCCAATTTAATTCGGACACCGATTCCGATTCATTTCGGACAGTCATTCCGATCCAAATCGGACAGGCGCTTTCGGGGGCGGCGCGCACAGGCACGCTTGCCCTGGCCTAATCTCCTGTCAGCCCTCTGCCGGAAGGTTCGCGCCGCCTCCACCTGCTCGATGACCTTCTTAATTCGGGCCAGCAACGCGGGGTCGGCTATCGCGGTCAGGTCCGCGTCGAAGGAATCCCGAAACGCCGTGTTCACACCGCGCGGGCGAGTCGCTGAAAGATTTTCTTTCGACTGGTGAGCCGAGTCTTCTGGCCGTCCTGAATGGCCCTCAGCATGGCTACGTCCTCCAGACTTTCCTGGAAGGCGTCGCGCAACAGATCGTGGCGTTCTTGGAGGACCTCGATCACGGCATCTTTCAAGAGGCTCTTGAGGCGGCGTTCTTCGACAGCAGTCATGGCGCAAGGTTACGGAAGCGTCCGGGCCAGTCAAGCTCATGAGCCGAACGGAGCCGTAACAATGCCGTCGTTCAATCCTCAAGATTACTCGCCGCTTGCGATCAACTTTCTTGGCGCCTATTACAGGCGGCAAAAGATGAAACGGAGCCGAAGCTTGGTGGCGATTATCGAAAGGGCGGTGAGGAGTTTGGCCGCAAGAAACAAAAGGAGACGAAAAGAGGTCGCGGCCATGACGGCAGGGTCTCTTTCGTTTTCTTTCATTCTTTTCGGCTGAATCTCCGCCTCGGTTTCACCGTCGTTCAGATTCGACAGGTTCTTGGCCGCGAGAGAACACAATGCGGCGCAGCCGCAACCAAAGGAGCGCGGCTGGGGTCGCAGCCCCAGCCGCAGCGCACCAGAGCCATCTGAAATGCTGCGGTTGATGCTTCGCACACAGCCGTGCTCCAAAATCTTCGCAACACAATGTTCGATTCCGACGTCTCGCAGTGCAGAGATCGCAAAGAATTCAGGGAAATCTGCGTGTGTTTTTCTTTCGCGCGTTTTGCGCCTTTTTGCGGCAATTTCGTCTTCATTACGTTCGGTGTCGGCCGCGCTGGATTCTTCCGCGGCTGAGGCGGGATTCGCGATGCCGCAGCGGGCTGGACGACATAGTTTCCAGACATGGTGAACGTTGCGGATAGGCTAATTAATGTTGAACACAAACAACGCCCGGATGCCGTTCTGCGGATTCATGTAGGTCGTCAGGTTCTCGTCGAACGCCGCAATGGAAGTGCGAAGTGCGAAGTGCGAGGTGCGAAGTTCAGTCAGTTCGCCAATCGAAACTAGTCATTCGACATTCCGACGGCGCGTTGAACCAGAAGAGCTGCGGGATCTCCGCCTTGTAGTGCGTCAGGTTCTCGTCGAACGCCGCGCGCGCGGGCACGCCGGGCTTCTTCAACTCGATGACCACCAGCGGCAGGCCGTTGACGAAGCCCACCAAATCCGGGCGGCAGGTGTAGAGCGCGCCCGTGACGCTGAAATGGCTGACCAACAGGAAATCATTGTTCGCCGGCTGCTCCGAATCAATCACCCGCACTCGGACCGTCGTCTGCCCGCCGCTGGTAGGGCGTGCTGTCCCCAGCGCGCCGCTTTGCGATGAACCTGGAACGGCGCGCACGGAGTGACGCGCCCTACCTTCAGCGTCCGAACCTCCCGTGTCTGCCAC
>Ga0194121_10003093_pt1 | contig 25664 bp, 36 predicted proteins | sample TA2MahCa50mmetaG_FD_148609 | JGI IMG/M metagenome (GOLD analysis project Ga0194121, IMG submission 148609) | Freshwater microbial communities from Lake Tanganyika, Tanzania - TA2015020 Mahale Deep Cast 50m | ecosystem: Environmental > Aquatic > Freshwater > Lake | place: Tanzania: Lake...
ACCCCTTAGAATTTGATGCGTACACTGGTCAGATTGTGGACTCAATCATCAAACTTGCAAAAATATCCAAGAATCCCACCGAAACCAGCAAAATGCTAGACGACACCCTTGCTTTCATTAAAAACCCCGAGGCTGGAAAAGCCAACCAAACTTACGGAATCATTGGCGACCCCGACTACTGGAAGTCATTTCATATTTACTACATGCACGGCTCCCCAGACCAGAAGCGACGTATGTACCAACGCATCTATAAAGCGGTCGTAGACGCTAAAGGAATACTGGCTATGACCCTAAATAAATAACGATGCGATACAAAGAAACAACCTCTCCTGCGTTTTCATCCTTTAGACAACTAATGGACATCTGGGACGAGAATCTGGAAGCTGAGGATAAAAAGAACCAAATTCAACGCCTGGTTAATGGGGATAACCTGATTCTTTTCTTCAAAAAAGGCGGCGAGGTCTTCGGCGCACCCGAGGAGAGCCGTGTTGTCTTTGCCAGAATGAAGAACCCCGACGACGAAATGCCGGAAGGGTGGCTTGACGACGCCAACTTTGTAGCCGTTAATCTGGTGAAGGCACTTATGGGCGAAAAAACAACTCAGATGTTCTCTGCCAAAGACCTGAAATCAATTAAGGTGGTTGATAAGGACTCTGTGGAAAATCTACTAATGAAAGAGCCTGCTAAGAAACCTTGCACAGCCCTAGTAGTTCGACAAAGCCCAGAGGGTGGCGGCATGCTCAAATTGAAGGACAAAAAGAAATGACAATGTGGCCTAAAAAGGAAGAAAAAGCGGGCAGAAAATGGGTCTGCTTCGTCTGCGGCAAATCTCATAGCGACTTCGACAGTTACAAAGAACACATCCTTTCGTCACATGACGAAGGCAGAGAATTCGTGAAATGCCCGCTGGAACATTGCGGCGCACCAGTGCGTGACCTCAAGCTCCATTACCGTGCCAAACACCCGGACAGACAAGTCCCCCAGGCGGCACAGATGAAAGCCATCATTTGGAAAGACCCGACCAAAGAAGGCAAGATGAAGACACGCAAGCCTAAGTTCCGAGAAGGCTACTTCGTCAGCAACAAGAATGGCGGCAGGGAATTCCACTATCGTTCTGGTTGGGAGTGTGAAGTCTACGAGTGCCTGGAAGTGTTGCCAGAAGTTGTCGCCTACGACGCCGAACCCCTCAAGGGCGGCATTCCCTATCTCTTCAAAGGAGAAGCACACCATTACTTTCCCGACTTGTCACTACAGTTCAACGACGGGCATGTGGAGATATGGGAAGTGAAGCCTGCTAGCCAGATGGATTTGGAGATTAACCAAGCCAAATGGAACGCTGCCACTCAGTTCTGTGAGAGCCGTGGTTGGGACTTCATCGTCATTAACGAAGTGGGCATCGGCAAATTAAAGAACAAGGCTAGAAAAGCCCAACAAAATTAGTTTAGGCAACAGCCATGCCTGTTAGTGCCTGAGCATACCTTTATCTGAACTTTGCGACCCAATAACACACAAAGAGGGCAAGCAACGTACTGATACTTCTCTTTCTTTGGTGGCCAACGCCTGGTAATCCATTTCAGCCACCTGACTATTCGGCCCTCATTTTCCAGGATAAAGTAACGCAGGCCGAACAAAGGCAACCAGAAGAAGACGAAGAAAATAATGCAACAAAGAGGCAATCCGCTGTGCCAACCACAACGGATGTGCCTCCAAAATCCTACGTCGCCATTGTTTATGATAATCTGCCGGTTTATGTAATCGTCAGTCGCCTTTGATAAGTCGGATGGAGTCGCTGTCGAAATGTTGGGTGCTGAACTCGAACACATGAGCGTCTGACAATGCTTGCAGGCGGTGCCGCAACCCTGTTGGTACATAGAACACATCACCTGGCTTTAGGTGCTTAGTATCTGCTACGTTGAGGTCGTCGTCAAAGCCGTAAGAAACAATTACCTCCCCATCCTGAACGTAGAAAGTTTCATCCTTGAGATTGTGGTAATGCCAAGACAACATCTTGCCTTTTTTCAGGAAAAGTATCTTCCCGCAATACTTCTCACTGTTGCAAATCCAGAACTCATAGCCCCAGCCTTTCGAGACAAAAGGGAGGCTCGCATTCGGTATTAAACCGTGTTTTACAGCCATAATGTTCCTCAATAGCTGGAATTAGGATTTCATCTGCCTTGCGATACAAGTCCTCCACCGTACCTTCGTTACGGAAGAAGAAATCGAATAATCCTGGGCAGGCGGGTGCAGAGAAATCTGTCTTGAGTTCTTCCAAGAAGTCAGGCTCTATCTTCTCAGGAACGCTAGAAACTCGCACATCGCCTTCCATGCCGCTTCGCACAAACCAGTCAACGGTAGGCTTAATTTGTGACTCGCTAGGGTTGGGGTCGTTGTTCTCAAAACCCTTACGCCACATCAGAATCGTTAATCCGCCTTTTTCCCGAATAGCCTTAGCTTCATTGATATAACGCACGTCACTGACTATAATGTTCTTATCGGTGCGGAGGCCGACTTCAATCCAGATGTTACTTTTCATCTTGCGGAAGCCGTCTCCGATGAACTGGAGACATTGGCGAACAGGAAGGTCGAACCCAGGAGGCGGGTCACTTTTCCGCTTCCACTCCTCGATAAAGTCCCAGGATACGTCGAACGTATCCATAAAGACCTTTTTGACAGCATGAGCAAAACCGATGCGGTTCCAAAGCCTAACGGAGTCGCCGCATTGACGCTCATTGAGCCTTTTTGCCAAATAATCTGCAAAAGTGTCTTTGCCAGAACCAAGTTGCCCGCCGATTCCGATAACTTTCATGTTATGCTCCATGTATCTTGGCTGAGACTTTATATCTTCCGTTGTACCTAAAAAGAAAAGACTCAGCAAGAGGAGTTATCTGTTACTATTTTATTAAGTGCAAGAATTGAAGGAGTGCAATGAATGGACGAAAAGCAAAAAAGCATAGAACCACTATGCAAGAACTGTCTTCTTTACAACCGTGAAAAAGGCAACTGCAAGGTTGCCATCCTAGTTGACGGTAAACAATATCATCTTCCAGTTTTCCCAGACGACCATTGCCACATGGATGAGTTAGGGATTCCGGTCCAGCAAGTACGCTGGTGGGTTGAAGACCCAAACACCGGCATGCCGACTCAGGGTAGCGGCGTCGTTAAGATTGAATACCCGGAAGAATTCTTCGGGAACCGCTAAGGGGGCTAATGAATGGCAAGGAGGAGAGTAAACCGCCAGGTTATGCTCATGAACCCCCAGTATTGCCAGGGACCATATGTTCATGGCGTAGGGGGGTGGTGCGGCTGCGATTGCAAATGTTGCCCGCCTTGTGCTTGCAATACCATGTGTGCAGTTTTCCAGGCAGGGACCGACCCTGCAACTGGCTCGGAGATTCCCTGCGGTTGTGTCTTTCCCAAAACCTCTCCAGACATCTTTTACCTACAAGCTCGCAACATCAATAACGGCTGTTGTGATAGCTGCCACTACGACTATAACGGCTACTTCACTTTACACCGCACGCCGGGTAAATGTGAGTGGACGAGTATGGAACAGGCGAAGTGCCCCAAGACCAACGCAATGCTCCCGAGATGGAGACTAGTAGAATACCAAGTGCCAACTGCCCGCCTCCTGGCACTGGCATCTGGTACATCGAAATGCTAGGCATCGAGGGAGCATTCATTGCTCAATGGGGCATCTTCGACCAAAAGATGCAGGCCGACACCTGGACCACTAACGTAGTCGTTGATGCTCCTCCTGCGCTGCCATACTTCGCAGCCAACCCTTTTAACGGCAGCATCGGAATATGCGATGTGTCCAAAGCTTACATTGCGGTGAAAGCAGACTGTCGATGTTCGGCAACAGACAACATTGGCGGTGCAAACACACCGTCCTTGAACCTGTACGGCTTGCAGAAACCAGTAGCGCCGCTGCCGCTTCCTGAGTCGGCCAACCGTGCTATAGCTAGGACAAGATACAAAGAGAACGTCCCTTTTGGTCTGGACGATGTATCGCCCTACATGCTAGGTGATGAGGTATCGCCGCTGTCGGTAAAATTGCCTGCGGACGCACTGCCTAAGTATAATATTGACGTTCCTCTGCCTGTGCCTGCCATGCCGAAGTTCAATCGTAAACCGATTGTGTCACAGGACGGACAGTTTGGTTACTTTGGAGCCAACGCCTGCTCTATTCCTTGTGAGCAAATCAAGGTCTGTCTTACCGGCGACCTTTGCTGCTTTGAGTTTGTCAATAACGAAGTGTATGCTGTCGGCAACGGAACAGTGTATGCCTGTGTGGATAAGCCGAAAGGAGAATGTGGGTACTTCTATCCTTACCTTACCAGGTGGGGTGAAGGTGCTACATCACCTGAGCCGTGGCACAAGTCGCCCATTAACGTTTGCGACGGCGACTTGATTATGGTTGACTTGATAGCGACTAACGAACCGCTTGACCCGCAGCCTAAAGGACTGCCACAGTTTGACAAGATTAACCGCTGCTGTTACCCGACTTGCTTCGTTTACTGGATTAACCCATGCTTGAAGACCTACCGCCTGCAAAGCAGAATGGGCCGACCAACCATCGTGGTCAACCCGGACGCTCTCAGGAAGAAAGTCGAAAACATCCGTGCCCAAAAAGCCTTCAAGCTACGCCAAATCAGCCGATTTAAGAAACGATAATCGCTTGGCCTCGGAGATGATTTCGTCCATCATCTCCGACTTGAGGCCCAACAAACTGCTGGTCAGGTTGGGGTTGTCCGCAACATCCTGAATCGTTTTGATGCCGGAATTGTACAACTTGTTCGCCCTGACCTTACCGACATGGGGAAGCTGGCATAGGTAAGCCTGTGGACCACGAACGCCGTAAGCTACCCGCAGCATCAAATGCTGCAACCAGCCTTTTTTGCCCCACTTGCCAGTGAAACTATCAATAGCCTGTAACACCTGACAAGTCCTGGGGAAGTCGAACTGGAGTCCCCTGGAGAACCCTGCAAGGACAGGATTAGGGTGTCCCGCTAGCAATGTGTGGTAAGCGTAGCCAGCCTTAATAGCTGATTCCGCTAAGTAGCCTTCCGGGAACAAGAAATTGATTTTTCCGGCATACGCTGCTATCTCTTCCCGTTCTGTTTTGCTAACAATGCCGCACCGCAAAGTATCAATGTTGCCCAAGGCGAAGGAGAGGCAGTGGTCGTCTTCCTGTGTACCCGACTCAAATAGCTTGGTGAAGTTGCGTTTCATGTCGGCAACATCGAACGGGGAGTAGTAGAAAATACTGGCAACTTTACCAATAGAGGTAACTGTCAGCTTGCCTTCCTCTTCCCACACGGCACCAATCTTCTTCAACAACTCCACGGTGTCATCGACAATCGTTTCGTCCAGTTCATTGGCCTGGAAACAGGCCAGGCTTCGCTTGTACCAATGGTGAACGTCGTCCCGGTTCTGGATGTTGCCCTGATGAATCTCGCTAACCAGGTGGAAAGCTAGAACCTTGTGCCTGCCACCCAACTGGTCCAGCATTTGGCTTTCAATGCGTTGTGGCTTCTTTAGGCGGGCCTTATGCATGTCAAACGTCTTCTCAGGCAAGAGAACGTAAGCATCGCCCACCGGGTCATAGGAGGGCCTTCCCGCACGTCCAACCATTTGTGCCACGTCGTAGGTCGCTACCTCATTCATCCCCCGGTGGACGCCCAAAACGATGACCCTACGGGCGGGGAGATTAAGACCCCAGGCCAGGGTGCTAGTGGCAACAATGACACGCAGACTTGAATCACTCTTGAAGTCCTTTTCGACCTGAGTACGCTTGGCTTTGTCCAGGTCGGCGTTATGGTACTCACACTTAATCTTGGCCCTTTGGAGGGCCATTTTCATTAGTTCGCCTGTCTTCTTAGTGTGCGTGAATATTAAGAACTTGTCTTCGGGATAGTAGTCAACTATCTGCATCGCTAAATTTACTTTTTGCAATTCGTTATCTTCATAAGTGCGTTCCCCGTCCCAATACTTCTCATAGTGAACGTTAAGAGGGCAGGGGCGGTAGGTGGACGAAATAAGGCAGGTATCTCTGTGGGTCAGGATGTAGGATACCCAATCGCTAATCTCATCGACGTTCGGCATTGTGGCCGACAGGAAGACGATGCGGCAGTGTGGGTTGAATTCGGTGAATTTCATCAACCCCGCTTCCAGGTGGTCGCCTCGACCTGGAACAGTAAGTAGGTGGCTTTCGTCTACAACGAGGCACTCAATCTCTTTGAGCCAGCCGTTCTTTTCTTCGTTGAAGTTACGACATCGAGAGTTGAGCATTTCCGATGTCATGATTACCAAGTCGGCAGCTTCTAGCTCTTTCTTTCGCTTCGCAGTAAGACGATAATCACCAGTACAGATACTAAGGTTAAGACCAGCGAAGTGGTGTTCAGGAGACTTCCAATCATCAATTTTCTCTTGGGCTAGGGCACGCAGGGGTGCTAAGTACATTCCCTTCTTATTACGGTGCCGAACAGTGTTAGCCAAGAACATCTCGGCGCAGACAGTCTTGCCAGCACTAGTTGCTGCGGCGATGACGCAACTGTTGTCCTTGTCGTAGTAATCAAAAACCCTGCTTTGCAGGGGATTGAAGAACTCAAAAGGGAATTTGGCGTGAGGATATAGACTGGTTGACACTAGCTCAGTCTTATCCCCCGTTTTAACTACTGGCGGCATCCTCTTACCTCAATATGACGACTTCGGATTCTGTCTCAACCCAGCACACTGCACCGCATGAGAGCGGCTTGTCGGGCCGGTAGACGACCCTACAAGGGCCTGCTACTTGAACCTCACTACCGTATTTATTCGACTTGCTTGTTTTAACGGTAATGACTGGTTCTCTTTCGCCAGTTTTCTTGTTGGCCTTTATTCGATGTTGGTTTATATGAATCTTAGTCTTCATCAAACGCTCCCCATTCCCTAAGAGCCAACTCAATCTGCGACTTTCTTCGCTGTCCCATAAACGGGTAAATAGCCGACGCAATCGAAGCAGCTTTGAAACCCGCTATACTTCCAGATACTGTAGCGTCTGGACACGCTTTGCAACTCCTCATAACAAGCCTTGTATTCGTCTGAACTAAAAGTTGGACGCTTAGTTCTTTTTTGTGAGTACGGTCCTAGAACATGATGTCCTAGTAGGGCCGCAAGTTTGTCAGCAACATCCTTGTCCTGAGTTTGAAACTGCACCCTTGGTTGAGAACTTCTCCTAACCTTTTGTGTCTTCTTTGACTTTCGTTTTTGCCTGTGTGGTGTGAAAGTGCCTTCTCCTTCCAGCAATCCTGCAACCCATACTAGGTCTAACGAACCTATTTTCAACTTCTGTATTTTGCGTGTTGTGAACATACACTAGTGTAGTTACAACCTGCAAAATTTCACCTGTGAGGCATAAGTAGTGCCGCCGACGCCATGACGACAACAAAGGGGTGAAGTATCAGCCCTATCTCTTCCCACCTGTCGAGCTTCTCATATTGACGTTTCTTGATGATTTCGCCAAAAAAGAAGCTCGACAGGATTATGAATACCAGATGCAACATAGTTCACTCTTCCAGATACTGTAGCGTCTGGACACGCTTTGCAACGTGAATCGTCATGGCGACGGCTTCCAGATACTGTAAAAACGAAAAAACCAGCGGTGAGCGGACTCCACTCGGCTACGCTGGTATACCGCCCGTTGACACATGGCGGCGATTTGAACTAATTCTGCAAGTGCCTTTTGACTACCGTATTCGGGAATGTTCTTGGTAATCGCATCGGTCTTTACCAACTCCCAGAATTCATCCACTTCCTCAAGAATCACACTATAAGCTTCATGCGCTGAATGCATGCCGCCTGGGTGTTTAGACCTGGCCTTGCTAAGCTCAACGTTAACCATTTCTGCGAATCTGCTCATTAGTCTTTCAACTCCACTAGGGACTCCCGCCCTTGCCAATCATCCTTGGGATGAGAATGGTGCATCAGAAACTTCCTGGTCTTGCCGCCAACTTCTAGCTCGAAATACGTCCAGTAGTTGTTGAACAGCTTGACGTTGGTTGCCTCTGTGGGCAGGTGTTTGTCAGGAGCAATCTTGCGGTTCTTGTAATCCGGGGCCTGACCGGGTGGAGCCTTGGGGACCACACCGCCATCACCGACCTCAACATGCCTTTTGGTCTTCTGGCAGCCCGACGTGCCGATTAGGGCGACCATAACCGCTACTAAACAGAAAGTAAGCAAAACGCCTGTTTTCTCGCTGCTCAAGAACTTGTTCATATTCACTCCCTGTAATCGTCGTAAACTTCTACACACCAGTCGCCACCGTCCACAGGCGATTTGACTATAACGTCGCCGTATTTTGCACAGAAATCGGTCAATTCGTCAAGGTCACTAAATTCCACAAACCAATCATAGGTATCCTTGCCTTCGCCCGTGTGCCGATAAATAGCCTCGGTGCAAGGCCGTTCATTGTTGCCTCGGCCACTAGTGCGTGCGATGCGGAACTTCATCTCAAGCCTCCAACCAGGTAGGGGTCCAACTTTTCAGTAATTTAATGCCTCGGATGGCGTGCGTTAGTTGCATGAGGCCAATATAACCACAGCAACAATTTTTTTCCAGACAAGTTTATGAATTGCATACCGACGTTACAGCCAAAACTATCTGCAACGTGGTGTCGGTGCCGACCGAGTTACCAGCAAAAGCCAGTTGCTGACAGGGAAGACACTCAAGCCATAACTTCCAGATACTGTAGCGTCTGGACACGCTTTGCAACTCCTCATAAAAAAGGGGCGGTAGCACAGAATAAATCCTGCACACCGCCCCCAACTGGGTGGTTTAGGCTTCCACTAGGTCTGGAATGCGTTTGTTGAGTTCTCTGTCAATATACTCTTGTGCCTTGTCAAGCATATCATAGAACTCATCACAAGAGCGAGCCGAGCCAAACCACTTATCGAGGTCGTTACAGTTCGCCATCGTGTTTATCGCTTCCGCTAAATCGCTGCCCATTCTTTGGTTCAATCGACCACTAAGGAATTTCAAATTGTCTATGGTCAATCGACCCACGTATTCTTTCAACATGGTATCTACCTTTTTCATTGTCCTGACCTCTCGTTAGAAAATCGGAGACGAGGCACGGAATACATGATATTTACCAGAAGAAAAACAAAATAACAAGGGCAAAATATCAAACCACGTCTAGGTGGCGCACCGTCTCTCCCTCATGGTTGATAATAGTATCTTCGTAGACAACCGTATTCTTGTTGTCAGCGAAACGGACGCCACAGTTATAAGAATCCAGCACTGTTATGCGGTCTTCACGGCTTGCCATTACCCAGCAATAATCTTCGACGTTCACCAGTTGACCATCCTGGCCTAGCTGGTTTACGCCAATTTCTAGCACAATACCGTCTGGCAACAATAGTTTTACTGAACCATGCTTCGATAATTGTGTGATGAGTAGTGCTTGAAGTTTGTTGTTCACGGCTGAATCCTCCCAAAGATAGGACGACTTGTTTGTCGTTGTCTTTTATATAGGATTCATAATCAATAAAAGTTAACGTGAGAAGGATTCATTAACCGATACGAAAAACCCTCAAAAATACGGCGTTCTAGCTCAGTTTGGTGAGGACTAGGCACCGCTTTCCCATCTTTGTCGGTCACTTTACTCCAGCAGTAAATCTTGCGATTGCCTTGAAAAATTTCTACCAAAGACAGATGTTCCTCTCCCAGGAATCGCTTGCCAATCTTGCAGACTAATATAAAAGGTAGGAAAGGACTGTACTTACCCAAGACCTTGAGTGATTCGACGTAATTGTGTTCGTACTCAGCCTTGCTATAGTGCAGGATGAGGTTATAACCATCTACATGGACATCCCTTGCCTTGATGCAGTTGATGGCATCTTCTTCTTCGTGGGGAACTCTAGGGAAGTTGTAAGGAACAAGAAAATCACCAAACGAACGCATCTTTTCAACAATAGTGTCCAGTTTTTCGTGTGGGTAAAGCATATTGTATATATCCTCAAACCCGGTAATTGTTACCATAGAGCGCCAGGTCATACTCTGGCGGTTCTAACTCGTAGTTGAGCATCTTCATCTGACCATCCTTGATTAACTCTAGTGCCATTTCGGATATTTCTCTTAGTGCAGGCAGGCGTGCCTTCTTAGAGTATATGCCAACTTCGGCCCATTCCCTAACGTTTTCTACCAACCTCGACAGAAACCAGTTTCTCACTTGTTTCATGCCGTCACTGAGAAGATAACTTCCGTCAAATCCCAATAGCTCAAAGACATCTTTAGGGTCAAGCCACGCCATCCCTGTCCAGGGGTCGCCTGGAACGTAGGGGCGGGGAGGGTTACGCTTTCTGGTCATCTCTACAAAATGCAACACAAGCCTGACCCAATTCTTAACCCAATAGGGGTTCTTGCAGAACGAATGCTCAGCAATTCTGAACTCTATCGTTGGCCGCTTGCCCTCACTCAAATGGAAGGTGTTCAGGGTGGTATATTTGGACTCCCCGACGAGCTTGATAAGCGACTCGGCCTCCATCTGAGTGTCATGCGAAATCCAGTCCCACAGGCCGATAGACTGACAGTAACGGTTGTTCTTGCGGTGATACGGCACCGAATCCATGAAGACCTTCTCTGCCTTAATCCACCATCTAATCACATTGGCGACCTCATGCAAGGTCATATCAGAAACATCCACATGGATGTGCAGGGAGCATCGCCCGTCAGCCTTAATCTTGTCATCAAGGCGGAAAGCATCAAGCACCTGGAGGATTTGTTTGAGGCCGTACCAGCCCCGGCTCACAGGCGAACATGCTTCCATGCCGCAACTGCTGTCTGGTTTGACAACCCAATAACCTGCCGTCCTCTCCCAATGAGTCGGACCCCACTTCCTGATTTCGACGTACTGGCCTAGAGTTTTACTAATGAGGTTAGACACATAATGGATGCCTTCGGGCATGGCCTTTTCTGGTAGTTTGTCTCTGCCGTCAAACGCATTAACCTCTATCTCTACACCAAATCGTCGGGGGCAGTTAAGACTAAGAAGAACAGAATCCATATTTCACCAATTATACCATTTAGGTTTGCACAAGACAAGAATCTTGCTATAATTAAATCACTAGGTTAATGGAGTGGCTATGACTGACAAAAATATCATGCGTGACTGTAAGTGTTTGATGATTACCACTAAAGACCATAGGAAGTTCTTCACCTATGAGAAGAACTATATGCAACTGCTGGAATTCTCGAAACTTTTTGGGGCCGAAGTGTCTATCGTTAACGTGAAAGAGGCGGAAGTGCTAGACTTAGCTCAATTAGCACCTGCCTTTTGCGATGCTAATTACATCCCTGAGAAGCGACCAAACTATCAAGTCCTAGAAATTAAACTACCGCAGAGGAAAAAGAGGAAACGACAAGACATCCTCAAGATGGCCCAGGTCATCCAGGGACACATCTCAAAGGCTTTCTTGAAGGGTGAAGTGGTTTCTTTGAAGAAGCTCAACAAGAAGTTCGCCGAAGAGAAACTTACACTGGCCTGTTTATGCAACCATGTGGCCGTGGCGAAGAAGGCGTTGGAAGAGAAAGGCTATCGAGTTGTGAAGGTTGGCGGCGGGCAGTATCAGATTGCAAACTAAAAAGGGGCTTCTTCCGTAGAAGAAACCCCTTTTTGGTAGTTACTTTTGTTCAATGGCCGGGACTACCCCGCCCACCCTTCGTGGTGGGTTGTCAATCTCCCAGGTGACGTTGACATTCACCGTCAGCGTTCGTTCTCCAGGGCCAACAGGCGTTGCTCCTGGTCGGGCATCTGCCATTCGTGCCATGCCACTTTCTTGGTAGGCATTGTACGAATGCTGCTCGCTAACGCTTTTCAACTTCCAGATACTGTAGCGTCTGGACACGCTTTGCAACCTTAACTGAGTTGGGCAAGCTTTACGGTGTCACCAGCTTCCAGATACTGTAAGAAACCAACCTTACCTCCAGCCGTCTTAACCATCATGTCGGCCTTACGGCGGGCGTCTTCAACCGCTGCTACTCTGGCTTTATCGAGCTTCCAGATACTGTAGCGTCTGGACACGCTTTGCAACGTACACACGCACACAAATGTTTATGTCTAGCGGGAGGTTGGTTATGCTATTTTTTGGCATAACTCGTTTGAAGCATGACGTTTATGTTCCAAAACATACGCATCTTGGGGCAGCTAGCAACAGCAAGGCAAAGGCGGAAACCATTCGCTTCATTCTTTCTCTCCTTCTTTGGTTAAGGAACTCAACGCAGATTGTACTTGGCTCTGATTTGTTTCTCAAACACGGTAGCCAAGTCTGGATTTTGGTTGAGATAGTCACACAACTGCTCAACGCCTTGTGCAACATTTTTCCCATCAATCTTATACCATGAACCAGACTTATCAACCAAGTCCATTTCGGTGGCCAGGTCGATAATTTCTTTGGTCTTGTTAATGCCCTTGCCGAAAGTTATTTCAAAGGTCGCAGAACGGAATGGCGGTGCAAGCTTGTTCTTTACAACCTTGCAGACAGTATCATTGCCGGTGGCATCGTTGTCACCTTCTTTGACGCTGCCCTTGCGCCGGGATTCAATTCTCAGCGAACTCCAGAACTTCAAAGCAAGACCGCCAGTGGTCGTTTCGGGGTTGCCAAACATCACGCCAATCTTCTGACGAATCTGGTTGATGAATACCATGCAAGTCTTAGTCCTGGACAGCGTGCCGCCCAACATACGACAAGCTTTCGACATCAGGCGGGCCTGCGTACCTACATGGTAGTCAGTTACTTCCCCCTCAAGTTCTGCTTTGGGAATCATAGCCGCTACTGAGTCAAGCACAACAATGTCGAACGCACCAGAAGTAGCAATTTCATCAATGATGTCGATGGCCATTTCGCCGTGAGAAGGCTGAGAAAGGACCAAGCTACTCAGGTCAACGCCCAAAGCTTCCATGTAGGTTGGGTCAAGGGCATGTTCAATGTCGATATAAGCTGCTAGACCGCCCTTCTTTTGTGCTTGGGCTACTGCCGACAATGCTAGTGTTGTCTTGCCGCTAGACTCTGGCCCGTAAATTTCAACGATTCTTCCCCTTGGAAGCCCGCCGATGCCCGTCGCTATGTCCAGATTCATTGAGCCGGTAGAAATAACCTCTACGTCCAGTTTTGGCATATCGGTATAGACGCCGATAGTGCCTAACCCATGCTGCTTGTTAAGTTTTGCAAGTACGGCGTTACGAATGTCGCCTTTGTCATCAACAGGCTGTTGTTCCTTATGTTTTGCCATCGTTATCTCCTTGTTAGTTTCGTTGATAGAAAAATAGCCCTACAGACCTTGGTTTGCTCAAAGTCTGTAGGGCTAACGAATGGTTACGGCTTGATTTTCTTGAGTTCGTCAAGGAAATCCTGAGCCACTAGTGGCTCACTCTTCGACGGAGGGGTTGGTGCCGAAGTCGGCTCCTTAGCGGCAGACTGTGCCGCCACTACCTGCTCAACCTGCTCCTCCAGCGTTTGGGCTGGTGCCGCACCATCGGCGGGCTTGCGGAACTCGTTGATGTCGAAGCCGGTGTCGTCACTCTTGATGACGCCAAGGTGCTTCTTCAACTCAACTTTCATTTCATCTGGAGACTGTAACTTCCGCAAGGCCCCAAGGTCATGCAGTGTTGCGAGCCACTGTTCAACCTGGTCGGGGTCGCCCAACGGGGACGGCTCCTGGAACTTGCTTTCGTTATAATCCGGGAAGGAGTCCTTACCGGGACGGACGGACTTGATGATTTTGAAGTCCCGGCCATTCTTGATGTCAGTGATGTCACCAAGGCCCTTCTCTTCGTTAGCCTTGTCGCCAACGATGGCTCGGACAATGCGTTCATGAAGCTGAACGCCAATGGAAAGAATCTTAGGACCGATGTTCTTCTGGACTTCGCCAGTCTTGGGGTCAACCTGCTGACGAACGATGCAGTTGTAGTAGTACCGCTCGAACGCCTTAACTTCCCTAGCCTGGTCTTGAAGTTCCTTAGCCCGCTTCTCATCAGCGTCTTCGGACTCTTTCCAAAGCTCACTGTTATACTTGCAGATGGGGCAAGGGCACTTCGGGTCAGCGTCACGCCAGAATGTCTTACCCTGCGGGGTTACAGTAAGTACCCTGGGGCAGTGCAGGTTGCGCTTGTTGACCTTGTGGATACGGGTTGCACAATACAGCTTCTTGCCCTTAGCGGGCGGTAGGATGCGAACTACCACGAAGCCAGCCTTTTCTGGCATACGCACCAAATCCGACAAGAAATCGCCGCCTTGACCTTGTTCAAGACGCTCGCTCTCTTGCGAAAGTGCTGCCATATCCAGCACATCGTAATTCTGAGCCATCGTAATCTCCTCGTTTGTAAAGTTACTTAACGTTGTTGTAGTTACAATCCATTTGTAACTTGTTCTCTTTTATCACAATCGACTCATCCTTGCAATATATCTATCCAAAAATAACTAAAATTATTTGCCAAAAGTGTCGAATGGGTCACTACTATACAGTATGAGAAAACTTACGGAAGCACAGGCACAGTCTTTATTAGATGCTTATTTTGCAGGAGAAACAGTAACCGCTTTGAGAAACAAATATGGCATAAGCAATGCCTTAATCAGCATGCTGGTGCGTGGGCAGGTGCGTCCAAAATTACAAAGGCCAAACAACACAGACGAAATAATTGCAAACCGACCAAGAGAGGGTGGAAAAATCACTTTTATTCAAGCAAAAGATATATTGTCAAAGTATTTAGCTGGAGAAGATACTATCAGTCTTGCTCAGCAATATAACACTACGCCTTCAAACATTAGAATGCTCATACGAGGACATTCTTGGAAATCACTAAAGCCGCCACAAACGCCTCACCGCCAGCCATTTTATTATCGCAACCAAAATTTGCCAGCATTAACAAAACATCAAGAGAACATGATTACAGGGTCATTATTAGGTGATGGTTGGCTCACAAAAGATATTGGCAAAAAAAATTCCAGATTTAGAAAACAACAAAAACAATTAGAACATATTGAGTGGCTAAACAAAGAACTAAGCCCATACAATTGCGAAAAACCATATGCCACCACGTCAGATAATGAAATTGTTAATCACAAAGGGAGAATGCCAAGTTCAATTAAAACAGAAAGGAGAATTGTCGGCTATTGTATGTCAACTATTGCCCATCCAACATTTACTACACTCCGACAACAGTGGTATCCCAAAAACAAAAAAACAATTCCAGACACACTATCTCTAAACTCAGAAATTCTTGCCATTTGGTATGTTGATGATGGTTGCACATCTTACAAAAATAGATTTTGCAATTTATCCACTCAGTCATTTACATTTGCCGAAGCAGACCGACTAATTGAAATACTAAAAAGAGACTTAGAATTAACAGGAAGAGTAGTCAAAACAAAGTGCATTTCTGGAAAAAAACCCATTATACGCTTTTCTGGAGATAATTACGACCGCTTCCTTGATTTGGTAACACCATATATCACATGGGACTGCTTTGACTACAAAATCAAACATAGACACAAAAATCAAAAACGGCCACGGTCAATCACTTCCAGGTCATCGCCACGAAGCATAGACTAAGCCACGCCCTAGCCATTTTCTTCAGAACTTCTACCCAGTCGCTCTCTCCTAGTAGGCATAGCCGCATCTAAATCTCCCCCATCTACTCCGGGCGTTGCATAATAATTTGGATTTTGGCTTCCAGCCCGCTCCCAACGACCATGCCAATAACCTCGTAGAGACTTGCCTAATAAGTTATAAGATTTTAAGAATGTTTCTAATGAAGCATATACTTCTGGGTCTTTGGTTTTTTGTGCAGCAGATACAATCATATCAATAGTATTTGTTCCACCCAAACTTGGACCTTCTGCTTTTGCTTCGAAAAAACCTTCTCGCACAATTTTATCATAAAGAATGTAAAAGCTCATCACTTATGTATCATCTATCTATATTTTTTTTTATAACGTCCTCTGGATTGGGCACCTTAGCCCTCTCTTCCTCCGTCAACCCGCTCAGGTACTCTTCTTCTAAAGCCTTTAGAATCTCCAGGTTATGTTCTAAGGACTTGCGGATTTCAACTTGGTCGGCTTTCTCCTTAGAGATAAAAGGCTTGGGTTTGTCCCTGTACTTTTCCTCTAAAACGTCCTTAATCCGCTGCTCCTTCGCCTCCTTGCGAATGCTCTCCCTGCGGGCAAGAACCTTCTTTCTAACTTCCCGCTCACGTTCCTTCTTCTTGGCAAATTTCTTTTGTGCTTTTCCCATGTTATCTCCTTGCTCGAATGTCTGGCATGTCGTCGCTTCGTTCGGCCTCAAACATTAGTCTTGGGCCGTCATTTTGTCTGTTAAAGTTGCCGCCAATCAGGTTAATGTCAGCCGACACAAAGAAATCTGCCGACACTTGAACTTCCCTGGATTGGTCGTCCCACATGATGTACACCATTTTTCTTTCCAAACTCGGCTTGCCAAACTTGTCCACCCGCTTGTCCCGAGGGTCCGGCATCTCCTGAAAGACGGGATACCTTTTGTTGGAGGAGAACTGCAAGCCTGCTCCTTTGACCTTGGCTATCGTCATGACGTCAGTGTCCAAAGCTACCCACTTGATAGGCCGCTTCATCGTATTTGGTTGACCCGCAGACACCGGCAGATTGTTGTGAGGCATCTGGCCGGGGGCGACGGAAGGAACAACAGCGCCAGTCGGAGTGATTTCAACGTCGGTGATTTCCGTCATCACTAAGGCCCCGCCATTACCCTCAGTGTCTAGCGAGAACTTTTTGTTCTTAATGACGATGCCACCTTTGGTTTCTCGACAATTCAGTTTTTGCTTCTTATATTCAAAAACGTCCCAGTTAGTGACCCAAATGTCCCGGCGTGCTAGCTGGGCCATTACTGTAGAAGCTAGTTTTTCAAGAGGGACATCCTCATAGGCGTCACCGATGCGGCGTCTCATCTCTTTAGTCTCTTCTTTGTTGTATCCGCCCTCTTCAAGGCGCTCATGATACGAATAAATTACTTCAAATCCCATGTGTTACCTTTCTAATTATTTCTGAATCAATCCAACGCCGTATCTGGTGCCAATAACAAGGGGTTCCCGATTCTTAGCCTTACAAAAATCAAGATACGCCTGACCCGTAGCACGATGTCGGTTGATATAGTCTGAAATTATTAACGCTCCTAGCTTCAATTCTGGCCACAAAAGGTCATAGAAAAGACGATGCTTGTCGTATGCGGCCTCCTCATTGAGGATAACACAATCCCAAGAAGTCGCTTTCAACCGCTCTGCAAAACCGTCGTCACTAACAGACCCTACATGCACATGGAATTCGCCCTTAAAGTTACATTTGACGTTAGCCCTCCCCATACGAGGCGAATAGAACTCCTCCGTCTTCTCTTGAAACCCTAAGAACTTCTTCACCGTCTTACAGCCTTTGAGGAAGCAACCACTACACAAACCTAGTCTGAAACCGATTTCTAGTAGACTCTCAGGTTGGACTTGAGTGCCAAGGAAGTAGTAGAAGGGAAGGTAGCGGGGGTCATTATAAGCAGCCGTTAGCCTAGATTCTTCGTCTATGACACGCATGGAATCCAGGAAAATACGAGAGGGTAGCTGCTTTGACAGCTTGAGTTCAACATGCTCTTTGATGTCTTCTAGTTTCACCCACTAAAAGAGTAAAGGCCATAAAAAGTGAGGGACAGTCATTGCTGACTGTCCCTCTATGATAAACCCGACTTATGCCGGGGCTAACACTGGATTATGCATCCAGCCTTTTAATTGCAATCGTCTTCCGCTCAGGTACTTTCAATTCGGGAACTTTCCAGGTGAGAGACAAAATACCATTCTTCATAGTGGCCTCTGGCTCTCCTTCAACATAATCCGGTAAAACCATAGACCTTTCAAAAGAAGACCGACGCAATTCCTTCACATGATACTTAGCTTCGTCATCAGCGTACTGATGCTCCTCAGACATACGACCGGAAATCTTCAACAGTCGTTTCGCTGGCTTGTCTACGCCGACGCCTTCATGCTGAGGCAAAATTTCTACTGTTACATCGTCTGGATTGACACCAGGGAGTGCTACTTCTACAACCCACTTACCGTTTGAGGTAAGCACATCCAACCTTGGGTATCCAGCCTTCCCCTTAATGGTAGATAGTGCCCCATCACTAAAGAATTCATCGAATATCTTGTTGAATGTTTGCTCGAAAGGGAAAAATAAATCCTGACGACTTGGAATCAAACCGTTGAGGCGGTTCATGACTTGCTCCTTATGTTAAAACCAATGATAAAACATTTGGTAAAGGACCGTTAACGTGTCCTAAACAGCGGTCGAAACTATCGTCCCGCCCATCTTATATAGTAACTTCTAACCATTATATCCACGGCGTTCGTAATCCATTGTGGATTCGCCCCTGGATACACGGGCAATAGCCTTGCCCAAAACATCGGCCTGATGCCTAGCAGAGGCCGCATGACCAGAATACCCAATACGCTCATAGGTATTGGCAGTCTGGTTGCATTGTTCGATTTTGCCTAGTAAGTCCCTGATAACGGCAGGCTTCTCAGAATCACTGTAGTAAGTGCCGCCTTTTCCGTCATAACTTCCCATGATAGCTCTCCTAAAGATGACCCCATTGTACAAAAAAGTAGGAAAAGATACAAACACGATTTGTACCTTTTCCTATTTGTAGGAGTCTGTCTCCTTTGAAACAGTACATGCCTTGTGGCTCAAACCATCCAAGGCCCATGAAAGCCATGTTTCACTCTGAGCGGCGTATAACCCATACTCATGGGCAGGGTTAAATCCTTGACCCTCAGAGAACAGAAAGCACCTTATGTATGGCTCTCATTCTTTAATTTTGTGTCCAACCACCTAAAAATCGGCGTCATTATATGAGTGTGGAAGTGAGGAGAAACCTTAATCTCATACTGCTCCCACACTCCCTTGGCAATATCAGCTAACGCCTGGTAGCGGTCGCAACCCCTTACCACCTTTGCAATTACGCAAAAACAGGTGCTTCTGGCCATGCCTGCCGCACAGTGAACGAAGATGTCAGCGGGCGACATCTGAACCCAATACCAAATCCTCTCCATCTCCAGGACTGGCACTTCACTCCCCTCAAGGTAGTTAATGACCAAATGCTGGACATTTTGGTAGTTAAGCTCCTGATGGCCGACATCTCCTTTTTGGACGAATTCACAGACGCCGTTCTGCTTCTCATGCCATATGTGAACAGTCCTGAAAGGCTTCAAACCACAGGCATGAAAGTTACCAACCCATATACCGTTTCCTACGGACGCTAGTTGCGGCATTTTTTGGCCAACCATTCTTCTGAAAGGAACAGAACATTGGTCTTACTGTGCTGGAACAGCCAGCGAGATGAAAAGGGACTGTAATCGCCCCTGCCGTGGTCAATCACCACCACCGTATAGATGCGGGAGTTGATGATTAACTTAGTGCAGTCGATACATGGCACCCCGCAGTGGCAGAACATATAACAGCCTGCTACGCTGCGGTGTGCCCTGATGATGGCGTTGGTTTCGCCGTGGGCACAAGTGCAAAGCTCCAACCGTTGCCCGCTAGGAGCGTTAATGAGCTTTCGGGGACAGACGTTACCGCAACCCGCATTACACATCAGGAAGCTTTCAAGATACTGGTCGCAATCATCATCCTCGTTAATTTCGTCAGAAGGATGAATACTCCTGCTGAGGGCTAGCTTCTCTTCCTTCTTTAACTGCGGCCAGAAAACATCCCTGAGATAGCCTTCGTCGTCGCAGGGCGGCGCACCATCAGGAGGACCATTATGTCCTGTACTGACTAACACACCCGTCTTGGGGTCAGCAATGACCACCCCAATCTGCCTGGATGGGCAGGGATTCTCTGCTTCCTTGACATGCATAGCCATGCTCATGAAGTATTTCACTTCTTGCTCATTGAAGCTGCACCAGGTCGGCAGACCGTCGTTCGGCCATTCAGCACTTACTTTGTGAAGCAAACCCATGTTAATCCACCCAAATAACTACAGGACTGGTTTTACAAGACCCATCACCTTGCATGTTAAAACTCCGCATCACGAATCTTGATAGCCAACTCGATGTAACTCTCAAGTTCGTCCATTGTTACTTCTTCGCCCCGCTCCGCAAGCTGCCTGAGCAGGTCTTGCTTCTCTTCCGGGGATAGGAAATCTAACTCAGGCCCCCGCCGCAACCGGCGATTGAGCTTCTTGAGCTTGTTGACTATCCAACCGCACTCCTTGGGAGTGAACTCATAGCCCGCTTCGGCCATATCTTGCCTAATCTCTGGTATGCTTCTCATGCTGCCCTCTTCTTTCGGTAATCGTTCCAGATTTGAAGGTCGAACTCTGCAACGCTAAGGCCAGACTTCTTGGCCAGTTTTAACTTCCAGATACTGTAGCGTCTGGACACGCTTTGCAACTCCTCATAAGAACTGGTCCTGAATCTCAAGATACTTATTCTTGTTAGAAGGCGTCGTCTTGGGAACGTCGTAGTTACGGTCGGCCATATACCTGAGAATGTGGACATCCAGGCAAGCAACTTCGGCGTTGCGACGGCTGTGCAGGATGAACATGCGGGAAGTCTTGAGGCCGATGCCATGAATCTTTTCTAGGTCGTCTGCCGTACAGGTGCGGAGGTCCAGACCTGAGTTAACTAACTGATGCACCCCAATGGATTTGGACTTGTAACATCCAATACCGCTGGAATACAACATTGCCATGATGAGAGTTTGGTCGAAAGCTCGGAGGCTGGCAAAAGGTTGAAACTCTTTCATACCGATATGCGAGCGTTGTAAGAGCCTATCTAGCCCCTTGGCTGTTGTAAGAGCGTTCTTACCCGCAACCAAGAGGCTAAACAAGGCCATCTCTTCCAGTTCAATCACAGTTCGGTCGAACTTAGTGAAGTGAATCGGGTCAACCATGTTAGTCCCTATTAAGCGACTTTTGATTTACATTCACAATGACTGTTAACTTCCAGATACTGTAGCGTCTGGACACGCTTTGCAACGTGAATCGTCATGGCGACGGCTTCCAGATAACAATTTCTGTGTATCCGATGTCGGTGCAAAACTTGAGTATCTCGAAGCCAAGGTCTTCGCCACCATTGCTACCAAAAACACAAGCTCCATCGACTTGTGGAATATCCTCTTTCATCACCATCGAACAAACCTGCAAAACGGCGTTTTCAAAACTGCTACTGGAAAATAACTCCGTCATTGCAGGTGTACGAAAATGCGAAACAAAAATACCAAGCTGTTCATCGGTGTCGAGGCCAAATGAGTAAGCTGGATTGTCACTTCCAGATACTGTAGCGTCTGGACACGCTTTGCAACCTTAACTGAGTTGGGCAAGCTTTACGGTGTCACCAGCTTCCAGATACTGTAGCGTCTGGACACGCTTTGCAACGTACACATGGTTCGTATTTGAAGCGAAATAACTTGCGCATAACTCATCTCCTGTTTTGTAACTTTATCAGTTACTTTTGAAAAAGTCAATGTCATTGGTTTTCCAACTGTGCCTCTGCGTCCTTAACAACATCTTCGATGCGTCTTTCTGCGAAATGGTCTAAACGAGTTGCGTAAACACTTGGATTGAGCTTGTCCATTTCCTTGCGGAGGAAATGACCTCGGCTCATAGCGTTATCATGGTTCTTGTCCCAGGCCCGCAAGTGCTGTTGTAACAAGCGGACGTTATGTTTGGCGGCAAGAAACATATCCTTGGCTGATACCACATCCTGGTCACACTTCGCCTGGGCCTCGGCCATCTTGTCACTGGAGCCATTCTCCTTGTTCTCCTTGAACTTGTCGGAGTAAACGACTTCATACGCAAGTTCGTACTTCTGCATGAGATACTCGGCGTCGGCTAACTTGGCACCAAAATAGTCGTACCAAGAACCTTCTGTTTCCAGGTAAGTGGAAAGTGTAGATTCATTGAACTGCAAAGGAGTTGGGTCTAGTTTAACCTCTTCTTTACCTAGTACGACTATGTTCATGTAATCAAATGGCATGTTATTTTCCTTTAATGTTCAGAGTGGTCGGGTGTCCAACTACCCTTACGGCTTTCTTTTGATTCTATCTCTAACTGCTCTAGTTGTTCATCAGCAGACTTAACGATGCCCTCGGTAGGGTCCACCTGTTTTGTTTCTAGCCTGGATGAGGTTTTATCTACACCTTTGGAAACCACTTTCCCCATCCGGGTGCGATAACGTTCTTCACTAACTTCCCACATATCAAGGGTCTGTTGTTCGTAGTCGAACTCCATCTTGAAATCATAGCGGCTTTTACCGTTACGGGCCTTAGCCACATAAACTCTAGCGACCGATGCTGCTTTCTCATCCTTGGTCTGTGTAATCGTCCAGAAAGCGTCCAACACCTTGTTCTGATAGAACGACTCACCCTGCATACTTTCATCCATCAGTTCGTCCAGCGTTAGCTTGGAAGCACTGCGGTTGGGCTGAATAGCAATCATGGTGCAATGCTTTTCCTCGGCACCGAAACCACGCAAGTCTCTTAGTGTCTTCCAACGGCTTTCCCAACCGTCCATGCCCGGCATGTCCTTCAAGTCGCCGGGGTAGTCAACAACCATCAAGTCGGGCTTGAACCCGTACATGACTAATTGAGCGTAGAACGCCTTAATTGTGTTGATGTCGGCAGTGCCGGACGGGAACTGCTTAATGTAGAGCCGCTTCCGGTCAATGAAATCATTCAGTTGGTCGTTGATGGCCACCTTAACGTCCTGGCGGCGTGCTATAAGTTGGTGCTGACCAATCTTGGCTATCATCGAGTCGAAACGGGTAGCGATAAGGTCTTGGTCCATTTCGGTCGAAATGTACAAGACCTTCTTGTTGCGGTGAAAGACATTCTTTACTGCCGCCTTCACTAGACACAAGCTCTTACCCGTACCAGGCGTACCCATCCAGGCCCCTAGCTCACCGATATGAAGACCGCCGAAGTTGAACCCTTCGTCAATCTTGCGGAAGCCAGAGGTAAAGACATCCTTCTCTTCTTCTTGCTTGCTGAGGCGGTCATACCGCTCGTCGATAGTGCCGAAATACTCCAGGCCCAGGTCTAGTTTTCGACCCACCAGACTCGCTTCCTTAGTAATCTGGCCAACTTTCGTCCAAGTCTCATCGGACTCCGGGTTGCGCCTGATTAACTGCTGACACTGCCAGAAAGCCATCTTCATGGCCTGAGTCTTGGCGAAGGCTGTTACTTTGTCCAGAATCGCTTCGGTAGAATCCAGGCCCGGCATCAAGTCGCCGATGCCGCCCTTGGTGTGATAGTCGTAGACGGTGTTTAGTTCACCAACATAAAGAAGCCTCATCGCCTCGGCGGTTTCGCCGTCCCGATGACGCTTCTTGAGATGCTCGCTGATTTGCTCCCGCAGCCAAATCTTGCTGGGCTGCTGGTTGTACTTCGCAAAGTGTTCCAGAACAAACTTGCAAACCGTCTCATGGATTTCGTTCAAAAAGTAGTTGGGCTGTATCAAATCAAGACTCTGCACAAGGAAGAACCTTTCGCAGAGTAACATGCCCAAAACGACTCTTTGGAAATCCTCAGACCAGATGAACTTTGCTGCTTGTTTCTGTTGGTCCGGGTCGATGAATGCGTCAACAACTGACTGCTGTTGACTGGTTAGTTTTTCTTCCATTTCGTAACCTCCTGCTCATTAGTCCTGTCACCAAGAATAGCCCAGAGGCCACGATAAAACAATAGGACTCCAAAGGCATTTTTTTGACGACTTGTTGCTCAGTATCTACAACACTGTTCGCCTTTATTACATCCCCAATGAATGGATATAACTCACCTTTTTTGCTGTATCTCAAGTAACTTCCATGCCCGTCAGCGGCAATTTGCTGCAAGACCTCTTCGTCTAAATCTGAATAGTATATGTTCTTCTTTTCATCCCTGATGTAGTCCTGAAAGTTGCCCTTGCTATCACGCAAGATTAGTGGTGTGGGCTTGTTATCACCGATGCCCACTGTATACACTTTGAAGTTCTTGGCAGCTATCTTCTGTACCACCCCAAGTAACTTACTTCGGTTAACCGACTCGTCCTTGCCGCCGTCTGAAAGTAGTATGATGATGTTAACCCCTGGACGGTCTAGGTTATCATTCTTATACACATCACCAGAGAATACTTCAAAAGCCTTAATCAAATCCGTACCTAGCGACGGCGCAGAACCATCGTCCATCGAATTGAGATGACTTAGGAAAGCATTGCGACTGTAAGTTAAAGGACAATAGTACGGGTTGGCGTCACCGGCAAACGGAATGATGGAAGCCTCATACGACCCGTCAAGGCGGGTGTAAGCCTCTGCTATCTCCGTCTTGGCAGCTACTAATCGGTTCGGTGAAACGTCTTCCCCGTAAGCCATTGACAACGAAACATCCACCAGGAAGAACAAGCGGACGTTCTTGTACTTCTTCTCTGTGGTTTGCATGCGGGTGTATGGTTGTGCCAGCCCTAACACCACTAGAGAGAGAACCAAAGCTTTGAGGGCAGCAGAGACAAGTCGTTCTTTCCAAGTTGGAACCCTGCTACGGTAAAGAAAGCTTTGGTATTGTTTGGTGGTTTCAAACTTGCGAAAGTAACTCCAACTCCAATACCAAAGCAGCACCACTACAGGCAACAGTAAAAGTAGCCATAGGAAGTCTGGTCTATCGAAGCTCATGTCAAATCCCCTTGAGCCGACCTCGGCCAGCCTGATTTGCTGGCATCATTTGCGGTCTGTTGGTTCCCGGCTGAATTGCTCCACTTAACATCTGCTGTTGGTTCTTGATTAGCAACTCGATGTTGATGACAGTATCAATATCACGGGCTTTGTATCTTAGGGCGTGTTTCCAATAAATCAAAGTTTGGTCAAACAACTCCTTAGCGGTTTCCGGTGTCGAAAGGAATTGCGTATGACGATAGTAAACCTCTCCCTTGAAGTAGTTCAGAGAGAAATTGAAGTTATCGTCGTCGGGCTGCTGCTGAATGCGGTCACACAACTCCTTCGCTTCCTTGTACTGCTTAAAAGCAGCTTCAAGGTTCTTAACTACTAGTGGGTGGAGTGGCGGCGGGGGAGGCGGGGGCTGTAGAACAGGTTGTCCCATTTGGTCAAACACAGGCGGCGGGGGCGGCGTGGGCGGCGTAGCCAAAGCATTGTTGACTTCAACCGCCTTGGCAAGACTAACCTCTGCCTCCTCGAAGACGGCGGTGGCAATAGCCAACTGCAAAACGGGTTCAAGCCGCTTGTGTCCCTTCGCTCTACCTTGCAGGGCTAAAAGACAATCTTTGTCTTTCGTGGAAGTAATGAGCCTGGAAAGCTCATTAACCTCCTCTGTTTCTTTGACAAGAGCGTCTCGGCGACCTTCTGCAACCAGACGGTCTTGCTCATGGTAGTGGTTGTAGGCCAGTAGCCCCGCTCCTGCTAAGGCTAACAACAGACTGAAAAGCAGCCATTTCATGTGTCATACCTCTGTATCCCAGATACTGTAGCGTCTGGACACGCTTTGTAACTCCTCATGCAACTTCCAGATACTGTAGCGTCTGGACACGCTTTGCAACCTTAACTGAGTTGGGCAAGCTTTACGGTGTCACCAGCTTCCAGATACTGTAGCGTCTGGACACGCTTTGCAACCTTAACTGAGTTGGGCAAGCTT
>Ga0194121_10003096_pt1 | contig 25653 bp, 19 predicted proteins | sample TA2MahCa50mmetaG_FD_148609 | JGI IMG/M metagenome (GOLD analysis project Ga0194121, IMG submission 148609) | Freshwater microbial communities from Lake Tanganyika, Tanzania - TA2015020 Mahale Deep Cast 50m | ecosystem: Environmental > Aquatic > Freshwater > Lake | place: Tanzania: Lake...
GGAGGATGAGACCCCATTCAAACAGGGTCTGTCCTGGGAAACGATAATACACGACCAGCCATGCCAGCCCCGTCCCGACCAGCACAGTCCCCACTCCCACCCCGATGAGCAGCCCCAGCGTATTGAGAATGAGCTCCAACAACTGCGTTTGCCAGAGGTGCCGCCACACGTCGCCAGCCGGGGTGAGGAAGGATGACAGCACGGCCAGGAGGGGTACGCTCACACCTGCCGCAATCGTCAGGGCGAGCAGAGACCAGATGGAGACCCAACGGCCTCCCTGTACCCCAGAGGCGGACACCACCTGGCCAGGATGCGATACCATAATAGCGCACCTCTACTTATAGCCAGCACGATCCGCGACTTTGATGGTGGTCATCTGATACTCACCGGCCGCGGCGATATTGATGTCATCTTGCTTGAATGTGCCCCAACTGGCGAGCAACGGCGGGATGGGCGTCTGGGGATTGGCAGGGTATTCGAAATTGGTTGTAACGAAGAGCTGCTGGGCCTCAGGACGGGCCAGATAAGTGATGAGCTTGATGGCGTTGGCCCGATTTTTTGCATAGGCCGTGACCCCAGCCCCCGAAATGTTGACATGCGTACCCGTTGTGTGCTGGTTTGCCCAGAATGGCGCTACTGGCAAGTTGGGATCTTTGGCGAGCAAACGCCCAAGATAATAGGTGTTGGTCACGCCCACATCACACTGCCCCGCCGCAATGGCTTCTAAAATACCCGTATCGCCATTGATCATGGTAGGATTATTGGCGCTCCAAGCGCGTAGCATGGCTTCGACTTTGGCCTCACCGTGACGTTTAATCATGGTGGCGATGAGCGACTGGTTATAGATATGGCTGGAGGTGCGCAGACACAGCCGATTCTTCCATTTGGCGTCTCCGAGCGCTTCGTAAGTAGAGAGCTCCTCCGGTTTCACGTTGCGCGTATTATACATAATGGTCCGGGCACGTACTGTCAGCCCAAACCAGCGGTGATCGGGGTCACGCAAATGGGCGGGGATCTGCGCTTGCAACTCTGGTGCCTCAATCCTGGCCAAAAGCCCGGTCTGCGCGGCATTCCACAGGTTCCCGGCATCGACGGAAATCAGCACATCCGCGCGTGTTTTATCGCCCTCTGCCCGCAGGCGTTCGAAGAGTTCAGACGGATTACCACCAAAACTTTTAATAGCGATCCCTGTGTCTCGCGTAAATGCCTCGAAGGCAGGTTCCTGGCCGTAATGCGAGCGCGCCGAGTACACCACAACTTCTTCAGCTGCCGGTTGCTGGCCCAGACATACGGCATCCCACCCCATGCTGAATAGCATAGACACCATCACACTGTGTAACATCCAGATCACTCGTCGCACGTCCATTCTCCTTACTCTATAACAGAAAAAGCACGTTTTATGGTAATGGCCGATGACTATATATGATTTTGAAAATCATTTTCAAGATAAATCTCTCCAGCCCAACCGAGGGGGCGCTAGCCAAGCGCGCTTTGCGGCCTCTCAGGGCAAGAAAGCCCCAGCGCTATTGGGCCAAGGAGAGCATGTGGGAGATATCGTAAGCGAATGGGATACTGCAGCGCCGACTCCCCTGGCCATAGGCCCTTTGCAGGGGGCCTGTGGCCAGAGGCATGTTACCCCTTGAAGACCACGAGAGCATCGACAGCCTTGACCCCACGGCCAGCGGGCAAGACGAGGAGCGGATTGATATCGAGTTCTGCAAGACGGCCATCGAGCTGCATGGCCAGGTGGGAGATCTGCATGAGCGCTTGCACCAGGGCAGCGCTGTCTGCCTCCGGACGGCCCCGGAAACCGTGCAGCAGACGCGCACCTTGCACGTCTGCCAGCATCGCCTGTGCCTCTGCCTGGGTGATTGGGCAACGCCGCAAAGCGACATCGTTGTAGACCTCGACCATGATACCGCCGGTACCAAAAAGCAGGGTAGGACCAAGTTGCGGATCATAGGACACTCCGACGATGACCTCGATACCGTCCGTGACCATTTCTTGGACCACGACACCAGTGATGCTGGCCTGCGGGGCGTGAGCGGCAGCATTGGCGAGGACCGCCTCATAGGCACGACGCACTTGCTCGGCATCACGCAGGCCCAGGCACACGACCCCGGCCTCTGTCTTATGCAGGATATCCGGCGAATCCACCTTGAGCACCACCGGATAGCCCAGACGCGCTGCGGCCTGTACCGCGGCCTCAGCAGAGTCTACCCGCACCTCCTGGGCGATAGGAATCCCCCAGGCCGCAATGAGCTGTTTACTCTCTGATTCCGAGAGGGTCGTGCGCCCAAGCCCTTGCAGACGGGTCACGGTACGCTCCTGGTCCGGGGTGCTCACGGGGGCACTACCAAAACCCTCAACGAGACGACGGTCACGCCAGCCGTGATACCCCACCAGCGCCTGAAGGCCACGCGCCAGAGTATCTGGTGCGTAAAAGAGCGGGATGTTGGCGGCCTTCAGTTGCGCCAGACCCGAGGTCGCATTCTGACTGCCCGTCCAGAGGAACACCACGCCTTTCTCACTGCGATCCCGCAGGGCGACCACTTGCGCAGCCTGGCTATCTGCCCCAGCGCTCGCCACCACCAGCGTGCCCACCTGCGGCTCGTCAATCATATAGTCCATAATCTGTGGAAACGATTCGCTGTTGGCATAGCCCGTGACGTCTGACGGATTGGCCGCCCAGCCAAAGCCTTTGAGCACGCCATTAATACCATCACGGGCCTGGTCGCTCAGCGGTGGCAGGTCCAGGCCCGCCTGGCCACACATGTCCGCCGTCAACGAGCTGATGCCTCCGGAATGCGACACCACGGCAATCCCTGGCTTGGCGGGGCGCGGAGTATGCGCCAACAGATGGGAGACGGCCAGCAGCTCATCATAGCCTTGCACACGGACGACGCCATACTGGGCAAACACCGCCTCATAGAGCGCATCGGAGCCCGTCAGCGCCGCAGTATGCGAACTGGCCGCACGGGCACCGAGCTCCGAACGGCCAATCTTAATCATCACCAGAGGCTTGCCACGCTCAGCTGCAAGTTTGGCGACCTCCAAAAATTTGTCCGCTCGCTTAAACCCTTCGACAAAACCCGCAATCACCCGTGTGGAGGGATCGTCGAGCAGATAGCGAGCAAAGTCGGTGAAATCGAGATCCGCTTCATTGCCCGTGGAAATGATATAGCTAAAACCAATGCCGTTATCGACCGCCCGCACCAGAAATGGCCCAAAGGCTGTTGCCCCGCTCTGACAGATGAGCCCCACTGGTCCCCTCAAGCCATCAGCGCCACGGGACGACGAGGTCGCCCAGATGTCATCCTTGACATTCGCCAGCCCGAGACAGTTGGGACCACTCATGCGTAAACCCGATTCGCGGGCAAAATCCCCCAACTGGTTTTGCAGCTCCCGGCGGTCTGCAAGCCCGCGCTCCGCAAAGCCCGCGGAAATGACAATGGCCGCCCCGACACCCTTGCGGTGACAGTCTTGCAGCGTGCCGAGCACCTGATGATACGGCACCACAATCCCTACCAGGTCCGGTGCTTCCGGCAACTCAGTAACACTGGCATAGGAGGGAATGCCCATAATCTCTTGATAGTTGGGATTGACGGCGTAAATCCGCACACGCTCTTGCGCCTTCAAAGCCGCCGCGAGGAAACGTCCGCCGTATTGCAGGCGTGGTGTCGCCCCGATCACCGCGAGCGAGCGCGGGTTTAACATCTTATGTATCGACGCCATCTGGGTGTCTGTCCAGAGCTCCATGCCGCCTCTCTCTCCCTTGGCTTTGCATACTACAGTCCCAGGATTGCCTGTGCGCCAGCGCAGTATACACGCTCCACGCGCGGTTCCACAAGCTGTCGGACGCCTCCGGCAACCTCACCCAGAAGGCGCCAACACCAGTGAGGACGACAGAAGGCGCCTTGTGGCGCAAAAATTCAGACTTGACATTAGGCAAAGGGGACACGCACAATACTTGCGCTCATTTTACGACAACCCCTTAGGTACCAATTTGCTAGGGGAAAACCGGGGGGCCGTGCTGACGGATCAGACGGAGGGGATGCGTGATGGTATCGACGTCACACCGATGGAAGTTGACCTTAGGGTTCTGCCTTGGGCTCGCGCTGTGCGCCCTCGCTCAGGGGATGGCCCAGGCGCAGACAGAGAAGGCTAAAGTTGATCGCCTGGTCATGGGGCTCATTACGCCATACTTGGATTACACGCGACCGTGGATCAATGGCACTGCTGATCACAATATCCAGCATGATCCAGCCTTTGAATGGCTGGTGGAGATCGATCCGGAGACCGGGCAGTATAAACCCTGGCTCGCAGACTCCTGGCAGTCCGCCCCGGACGGTAGATCGTGGAAGATACAGTTGCATAAAGGCGTGCAATTCCATCACGGTTATGGCGAATTCACGGCCAAAGATGTGGTGCACAACCATGCGCTCTGGTGTGATCCCAACTATCCTGGACGTAAAGATCCTCCGACCAGTGGGTATCGCAGTGGCATCTGTGCCGTTGAGCGGATTGAAGTGGTCAACGACTACGAGATCGTCATGCACTGCAAAGTCGTGTGTCTGGACATCCCGTTCTACTACTCTGAAGCGGCGAATGTCATGATCTTCAGCAAGGCTCAGTGGGACAAGGAAGGGGAGGCAGGCTACGAAAGCAAGCCTGCTGGTACGGGACCCTATATCCTCAAAGAGCGTCAACTTGGGCGTTACGTCTTGTATGAACGAGCCGCAACACCACACTGGAAGCGCGGCACGGTGGACTGGAAAGAAATCCAGATGACCTGGGTGCTTGAAGAACCAACACGCTTTGCCCAGTTGTTGGCAGGCGAAACCCATCTGACAGAAGTCAACAAAGACCTCACGGACGAACTCGTTCGTAAAGGCTACAAGCTCATTCGCAGCCGGGGCACCGCCCAGCAAGTGCAGGTGAATTTCGGTGGTCTCTACTTTGGCACAGAAGATCCCGCCACCAAGCGCTATACGGAAGATGGTGGCACGAAAGGCAAGCTCGACTCGAAGTTGCCGTGGACGGACAAACGCGTACGCCAGGCAATGAACAAGGCGATCAATCGTGATGAGCTGCTCAAGGTCCTGTACAAAGGGCGGGCCACGCCAATGTATGTGCATGGCTTCTTTCCCGACCTGCCAGGTTGGGACCCCACCTGGGAGAAACGCTTCCCAGAAATGTATGGCTATGACATCAAAGCCGCCAAACGCCTGTTAACCGAAGCGGGTTATCCCAATGGTTTCAAAGCCAAAGCCTGGCTCTTCCCCTTTGCTGGCGCCCCCGAACTGATTCCGCTGATGGAAGCCATCCAGATCCAGTTGCGCGAAGTGGGCATTGAAATCGAGATGGAAGAGACGGACTGGGTGGCCAATGTGCGACCCCGCTTGCGAGATCGTAAGGCGAGTGGCTATTTGTGGCCGTTACCGCCCTCCAAGAAGGCTGTGGAATCGCAAATTGCCGGTTTCAACGCCGGGAAAAACATTACCCACATGTTTGAGGACGATGAAATCTACAAAATGTGGGAAGCACTTCTGCAAATGTCCGATCCCAAAGCAATGGACGCGCAGTTGCGGAAAATTGGTAATTATAAATTCGAGAACTTTGAGATCATACCGCTTTTTGACGTTGGCATTGAAGTCATTGTTGATCCCAAAATTGTCGCTGACTGGCCTTTCCCTGGCTGGGATGGTGGGGATATTGGTCACACCTGGCTGATCAGTGCGTGTAAACAAGACAAACCTTGCAAATAACACCGCGTTTCTCATGAGGAGGAGAGCATGCAGCGATGGGGCATCCACGGGGTGCTGTACGGGTTCGTATTGACGCTAACTCTCACAGCACCCCTTGCCTGGGCGCAAGCGGCGAAACCAAAGATCGAACGTTTAAAAATCGCCGTAGCGCCTCTCGGTTGGGATACGAATTTTACCTGGCTACAAAGTCGCAGTGGGCAGATTGATAAGCGACCCGCTTTAGAATATCTCGTTGGCATTGATGCTAAGACGGGAAAATACATTCCGCAGTTGGCCGAGAAGTGGGACATGGGTCCAGATGGCAAGACCTGGACCATTACCTTGCGGAAAGGCGTGAAATTTCATGAAAACTGGGACGAGTTTACCGCCAAAGACGTGCGGCACGCGGTCTTTCTGATTACCCAAACGGAGTCGGTGCAGACCGATGCGGGCCTCTGGCGGAATCTTATAGGGATTGGGAAGAATGACACGGCAGACGACATGCTGAAAAAACTGGCGGCTGGCGTCGAGATCGTCAATGACCATCAGGTGGTTTTTCGTCTGCAATTTGCGGTCCCTGAATTTGTGGAAACCATCTCAGCCAATGCCGATTTACCCATGGAGAGCAAAGCACGCTGGGACGCTGGTGGCAAAGAGCTCTATGGTCAAAAGGTGATTGGGACGGGATCGTTTGAATTTGTCGAGCGTAAGGTCGGGGAATATGTCCTCTACAAACGTGTCGAGAACCATTGGCGGAAAACTCCAGAATATAAGGAGTTAGAATTCCGCTGGGTGCCTGAAGGGGTAACCCGTCTGGCGTCTCTCCTGGCTGAGGAAGTGCACATTTCCGACGTCGATCGGGCGCTGCAAAAAGACGCTCAGGCCAAAGGCATGAAGATCCTTTCGAGTACCTTGCCGGCTATCCAGCACTGGTGGGTCTTTGGGGGCATGTATTTTTCCGAGCCAGACAAGCTTGACCCCAAATCGCCCTTAAACAAGCGTGAAGTGCGGCAGGCCATGAATATGGCGATTAATCGTAAAGCCCTGGCAGACAATCTCATGGGGGGCCGGACCCAGCCGTTGCGCATGAATGGGTTTCACCCTGAGCTGGATAACACGCTGTGGCCGGGGATCTGGAATCCGGAATGGGACAAACGGGCTGAGGAGTTATACGGTTACAACCCGACAAAGGCCAAAGAGATTCTCAAAAAGGCTGGATACCCAAATGGCTTTGAATTCACCGTGTATCTGTATACCTTACCCGGATTGCCAGAGCAAGTGGACATTGGTCAGGCGCTGGCCCTGGACTGGGAAGCTATTGGCTTAAAGCCCAAACTGGTGGAAATTGACTTTCCGCGAGTACGCGAGAAGTATCGCACCAAGACTATCCAGGGGGCTGTCTTCCCGGCGCGTAATGCGCTGCGGGCTCTCGACACCGTCCGCATTATGAATAAGACCAAAGACTCGGTCGTGCACGGGTATTTGCACCCTTACATTGAAGAACGCATCGAGGCGTTGAATACGGTGGTCGATCAAAAAGAGCGTACGCGCCTGTTACAGGAGATTGGCACGCACAAGTTCAACGACTATGCAGAAATGCCGCTTTTCTGGCTGTTCGCTGAGGCGGCAGCGAATCCCAAATATGTGGCAGAATATGTCTTCCCAGGAGTGACCACGGGCTTTTTCACTCACCTTGAATATATTAAGCTCGCTCAATAGCCATGGGTGTCAGAGGAGATGCAATGGTAAGGCAACGATGGAAAGGTGGCGTGCTCTGGGGCATCATGCTGAGTCTCAGCCTGGCAGGGCCTCTGGCCTGGGCACAAACCGCTCCGCCGAAACCTAAACTCGACCGCCTCAAGGTTGCGGTAGCGCCTTTGGGTTGGGATACCAATTTTACCTGGTTACAGAGCCGCAGTGGCCAACTCGACAAGCGCCCAGCCCTGGAATATCTCATTGGCATTGACCGCAAAACGGGGGCATATATCCCAGAGCTGGCGGAAGCCTGGGAGATGACGCCAGATGGGAAAGCGTGGACGTTTACACTGCGCAAAGGCATCAAGTTCCACGAGAATTGGGGCGAATTCACGGCACGCGATGTCCGCCACGCGATTTTTCTCATCACCCAACCCGAGTCTGTGCAAACGGATGGTGGCTACTGGCGCACCCTGATGGGCATTGAGAAAAGCGATACGATCGACACCGTCGCGAAGAAGGTCGAGCAACAGGTCGACCTTGTCAATGATCATAAGGTGATCATCCGTACCAAGCTGGCTGCGCCAGAATTGATCGACAGTGTTTCCGCCAATATGGATCTCCCCATGGAGAGCAAAGCCCGTTGGGATGCGGGTGGCAAAGAGCTCTACGGCAAGAAAGTCATCGGTACAGGACCGTTTGAGTTTGTCGAGCGCAAAGTCGGGGAGTATGTCCTCTACAAACGTGTCGAAAACCACTGGCGCCACACCCCGCAGTTCCGCGAACTCGAATTCCGCTGGGTGTCTGAAGGCGTCACGCGCCTTGCAACCCTGGTAGCTGGTGAAGTGCATATCTCTGACGTGGATCGCTCCCTCCAGAAAGACGCGGTGGTGAAGGGCATGAAAATCGTCCCGAGCCAGCAGATTGCCGTAGGCCATGAATGGTTGTTTGGCGGCATGTATTTTGCCACGCCGGACAAACTGCAGCCCAAGCATCCTTTTACGGATAAGCGCGTACGTCAGGCCATGAATATGGCCATTAACCGGAAAGCCATTGCGGACACCATCATGGGAGGCAAAGCGCAGCCCATGCTCATTGCGCGCTACCATGACCAGGCCGATGCGGCGCTATGGCCAGGGATCTGGAATCCGGAATGGGACAAGCGAGTCAACGAACTGTACGGTTATAATCCCACTCGAGCCAAAGCGTTACTGGCGGAAGCTGGCTATAAAAACGGCTTTGAGTTTAATATCTATCTCTATACGCTGCCTGGTCTCCCAGAGCTGCTCGATATTGGCCAGGCCCTGGCCCTCGATTGGCAGGCGGTTGGTTTGCAACCCAAACTCGTGGAACTGGAATTCCCCCGTGTGCGAGAGCAATATCGTACCAAAGCCATCCACGGTGCCATATGGGGTTTGCGCGGCAGTCCCAATGCTTTGAATCTCCTGCGTGTGTTCAATCGAGCCAAGGATTCGACAGTCTACGCATATGATCACCCGTTTATCGAGGAGAAATTCGCCGAGCTGGATAAGACAGCTGACCCCAAAGAACGTGCGAACCTGTTACGGCAGATCGGGGACCACAAGTTCTTTGAGTTTGCCGAAATGCCCTTGTTCTGGTTGTTTGCTGATGCAGCAGTCAATCCCAAGGTGATTGCGGAATATACGTTTCCCGGCAGTATTACCGGGTTTTTCACGCATCTCGAATACGTGACGTTAGCGCCGTAAATGAGGAGTTGAATCTATGCAGCGCTATATCCTGGTCCGGTTTCTGCAGAGCCTGTTGGCGCTCTGGGTCATGAGTGTCATTGTCTTTAGCCTGGCACGCATGACAGGCGATCCGCTGGACGTCTTGTTACCCATGGAAGCAGGGGAAGGCGAGCGTGAGCGGGTTGCCAAGCACTGGGGACTCGACAAGCCCTTGTTCCTGAATCTCGAAAATCCCTTTGATGCGCAGTATTTTACGTTCTTAGGGAAAGCGTTGCGGGGCGATTTTGGTATGTCATGGAAATGGCAGGGGCACACCGCCATGGGCTTAGTGATCGAGCGCCTACCAGCCACCCTGGAACTGGCTGGTGTAGCCATTCTCATCAGTGCGCTTCTGGCATTGCCCTTTGGCGTGCTGACAGCAGTGTGGAAAGACACGTTTTTTGATTCGTTCGGGAAAATCATCGCCTTGCTCGGGCAATCACTACCGAGTTTCTGGTTAGGGATTGTGCTGATGTGGATCTTTGCCGTATCCCTCGGTTGGTTGCCGACTTCAGGACGTGGCACATGGTACCACATGGTCCTCCCTGCTGTTTGTCTTGGCTGGTTCCAGGTGGCAGCCATGATGCGCTTGATTCGCTCCTCCATGCTCGACGTGCTGGACAGCGAATTTGTGAAGTTGACCCGCGTCAAGGGCCTGGCCGAGTGGAAGGTCGTCTGGAAGCACTGTCTGCGGAATGCTGCGATCGCCCCGTTGACGTATTTTGCCATCACGGCGGGCGTGCTTATCACGGGTTCGGTGGTCATTGAGAGCGTCTTTGCCTGGCCTGGAACGGGACTTCTCGCCGTAGACGCGGTGCGGGCACGCGATTTCCAGGTAGTCCAGGCAATTGTCATTGTGTTTGCTGCAGTCTTCATTATGACGAACCTGCTCGTGGATATTCTCTACGCCTATATCGATCCGCGTATTCGCTATCAATAACACGGATACATTGAGACAACCTGTCGTTGAAAGGATGCAGTCTCATGGCCTTGGCAATACCACAACAAGCTCCTTGGTACCTGGTACCACTTCGCTTTGTGCGCGGATTATTGCAGGGGCGCCGGTTTCCTGGCGTCGCGTTGTTTATTCTGTTTTTCCTCTTGATATTACCTGGCATTTTTGCCGGGTTCATTGCTCCACATGATCCCATTAAAGGCAGCCTCTCTGCCCGTCTGAAACCGCCTATGTGGGAAAAAGGGGGTACGTCCACTTATCCTCTGGGGACAGACAAAGTCGGGCGAGATGTCCTGAGTCGCATTATTCACGGCGCCAGGGTGTCGCTCCGGGTTTCTCTGGAAGCGATTATCGTGAGCGGGGTCATTGGCACTACGCTCGGACTGCTGTCAGGGTATTTTGGGGGGAGGATTGACGCATTCATCATGCGTCTGGTTGATATCTCACTTGGCTTGCCCATTATTCTCGTAGCGCTGGTCTTCGTTGCAGCACTCGGGCCGAGTTTTGGGACGGTGATTGCTGTCATCACGGTGCTGCTCTGGGCGCGCTACGCCCGTCAAGTCCGTGGGGAAACGCTCAGTATTAAGGAGCGCGATTTTGTCGCCAGGGCTCGCGTTGCAGGTGCGTCACATTTCCGGATTATGTTCCGCTATCTGCTGCCAAACGTCGTGAATTCGTTAATTGTGCTCGCGACCCTGCAGGTAGGCTTTGTCATCTTGCTGGAGTCGTCCTTGAGTTTCCTTGGCGCTGGCATTCCGCGTCCAATACCAGCGTGGGGCTTGATGGTCGCAGATGGGCGTGAACTGATCGTCACGGCCTGGTGGATCTCCATGTTCCCTGGCCTGGCCATTATGTTGACCGTGCTGGCCTTGAATCTGGTGGGCGACTGGTTGCGCGATCGTCTCGATCCAAAACTCAAAAATGTCTAAGGATACGAGTCGACACTACCTGGGCAGAAAGCAGGGGATGGAGGGTGTCCATCCTACATGGGAGATCTTAGGCGCGCGCTACGGCTGCGCAGCTCCATAGGTACAAGGGTATGACCAGACAGATTGGTGATGTTGTCCTGGAAGTTGAAGATCTCCATACCTATTGTTTCACACGGTTGGGGGTCGTCAAAGCCGTCAATGGGGTCAGTTTTCAGTTACGGCAAGGGGAAACGCTTGGTGTCGTCGGTGAATCGGGGTGTGGCAAGAGCATGACAGCGCTGTCGCTCCTGCGCCTGGTGCCGCGCCCAGCAGCACGTATTGTGCAGGGAAAAATTCTCTTACAGGGGGAAAACTTGCTGGAGAAAACCGAAAACGAAATGCGGGAGATCCGTGGACGCCGCATTTCGATGATTCTCCAGGACCCCCAGACCTCACTGAATCCTGTGTTTACCGTTGGCAACCAGCTCATCGAAGCCATCCAACACAATCATAAAAGTAGTAAAAGAAATCTCGTGCAACGTGCCATTACCGCTTTGAAGCAAGTGCGTGTCGCAGCGCCAGAGCGGCGCGTTGACGACTTTCCCCATCAAATGAGCGGCGGTATGAAACAGCGTGTGGTAGGAGCCATTGCGCTCTCTTGTGAGCCCCATGTGATCATCGCCGATGAACCCACCACCTCGCTGGATGTGACCATCCAGGCGCAATACTTACGCCTGTTGCGAGAAATTCAGGAAGAGACCGGTCTGTCCATTATTTTTATCACGCACGATTTTGGCATTGTGGCGAAAATGTGTGATCGCGTCATGGTCATGTATGCTGGCCGCTCAGTCGAGACCGGCTCTGTGCGCGATATCTTTAATCATCCATCGCACCCGTACACCCAGGCGCTCCTTGATTCAGTACCGAGGCTGGAAGAGCGGACGTCCCGTCTCTATTCCATCGAGGGACAACCCCCGCTGCTCTGGAACCTTCCATCTGGATGTCGGTTTGCGCCACGCTGCCCCTATACTGAGGCTCGTTGTGAAGCTGAATATCCGCCCTCGTTTGCGATAACCGAGGGCCACACCGCAGATTGTTGGAGGCTGCAAGGCGAATGGCAGACACACCACTCCTCCGTGTCCACAACTTAAAGAAGCACTTCCCCGTCACCAAGGGCCTACTGTTGATGAAGACCATCGGCTGGGTGAAGGCCGTGGACGAGATCGACTTTTCGGTGCAGCAGGGAGAAACACTGGCTCTGGTGGGTGAGTCGGGCTGTGGGAAAACCACCACGGCAAAGCTCGTCTTACGTCTCGAACAACCGACCTCTGGCGAGGTGTTGATCGATGGCCAAAACGTGCACGACCTCACAGGGAATGCCCTACGCGAATACCGCACGATGGTCCAGGCCGTGTTTCAAGACCCCTGGTCATCACTCAGTCCACGCATGCGTGTGCGCAAGATCGTTGCTGAACCCCTGGTCATTAACCAGAAAGTCTCACGGGCGGAAGTCAATGAACGCGTCAGAGAAGTGATGGCGAGCGTTGGGTTACGCCCTGAGCAGGCCAATTTGTATCCCCATGAATTCAGTGGCGGGCAGCGCCAGCGCATTGCCATGGCCAGCGCTTTGATTTCACATCCGAAGCTGATCATCCTGGATGAGCCTGTGTCAGCGCTCGATGTGTCGATCCGGGCGCAAATTATGAACCTTCTGGTTGATCTACAACAGCAATACAACGTCAGTTATCTCGTTATTGCCCATCATCTGGCGACAACGCGCTACATGGCGCACGAAGTGGCCGTCATGTATCTCGGCAAGATCGTCGAAAAAGCCCGTACCGAGGAGCTCTTCACCAATCCGCTACACCCGTATACCAAAGCCCTGTTCTCGGCAGCGCTTCCGAGCCATCCAGACATTGACCGTGAAGAGATCATCTTGCGTGGAGAAGTACCTTCGCCGATTAATCCACCAAGTGGGTGTCGTTTCCATCCCCGTTGCCCACTAGCCAAGCCAGAATGTGCCACGCTGGAACCTGTCGCAAAAGAGATGGGGTCTAACCATATGGTGGCGTGTCATCTCTACTGATACGCAGCGCTTAGGCGTCATCCCTATCGTCAGGATATTGTGATGGCGCCTTCCCAACTTTCTTCGTAATGCGTGGATACTGTTTTTTTGCACGGGCGGTCCCGGTCGTGACCACCTCAATCAGATGTTCCCATTGATCACCCAGGTCGAAAGTGTATCCAAAACGACTTCCAGCTTCGAGCTGGAGAGTTGCCAGCGGTGTCGTGGTTGGGTCACCAGCATTTTCCTCTACCTCGCGGACTATCCCGTTTGTAGAGCCATACAGTGCCGAACGATCTGCAGGACCTTCTCCCAGGTTGAATTCGTAGAGGTGTTCTTCCCAGCGATTGAACGCCTGAAAGATAATCTGATGCAGCTCGTGCAAGGTTTGCTGTCCCAAGATTTCAATACGTCGCGAGACAACACGATTGGCATACGCCGTGCGTATCGGGCCATCCGTCAAATAGACATCCAGAGTATACACCAGGTTGGCATCAGGGCCGGCTGGTACTGCTGGCACGGCAGGCGCTGGAGTGTGCTTTCTGGCTGCTGGTTTACGAGTGGGAACGGGTTCTTCAGGCGCATCAGACAAGAGCGACTCGAAAAGGGAGGCCAGATCTGGCAAGAGTGCGTCCCCCTCCTCATCGTCTTTCGGCAAGCAGGGGTTAGTGCGCAACGTGATCTGTACGGTCATGGCTCCTACTAATCCTGGCACAGCACGGACCTGGGAGGTGCATTGCACATCGGTGTCATCATCCTCGATCGCATCATCAATGCGGGCATCCCAGTCCAGGATAGCACCGAGAGCGACATACATGTCGGCGAGCTCCACGGCTGTCGCTGCCCGCATACCACCTTCGCCGGTACGCATCACAAGAGGGAAAGCAGCCCGACTGGCTAACGGTAATCGGAACTGTTTCACTTCTTCCACCAGTGGCGGGGGCACGTCGTGTTGCCGCGTATATGTCAGGCATAGCGTTGACACTTGCAGAAGCTCTGCCATGGCTTCTGCCTCACGTCGTGCCTGGGCTGTGTCATGACGTGTCTTTGCACGAGGTGGTGCATCGGCAAACTGCTCCAGATGTTCGAGGCTCGACTCATAGAATTGCTGTAACGCCTCGAGCGACGGATAGAGTGCCAGGCCAAATTCCTCTCCCAGCTGTCCGATAATAATCCCGTATAACGTCTTACTCACGCCTTGTTCGGGCTGACATACGATCTCAAATAGGGCTTCATCTCCGTAATCTCCCCACATCGCCTCACGGTAGAATTGCCTGGCAACGCGGTAAAACGCGCGTAAGCCCTCGACGCTCAAACGTTCCCCTGCCCGGGCCGCCTGTGTACGATAATCGCTCTGCAAACCTCCTAGCTGCAGCTCCATGTGGGCTTGCAAGCTCTCCAGGGCCGTGAGGTGCCCTGTCACTTCTAAAACAACTCCGGTAATCCCAGGAGACGCCGCCAGCAATTCTGCCTCTCCAGCCGAGCTCACACGCAACACTTCTGGCCGGCGCGGTTTACCAATTAATGGCTCCCGCATCGCCCTGAGCACGATGTCTGCCAGGGCAGTGAGGGGCGCGCTTGAGGTAACCACGTCGCCCAGGACCACACCACCCTCTCCTCCCGTCTGTACCACCAAGACCACTTCAGGCTGTTCCCCTCTTCTTGTCAGATCGGGGACCGAGATATCCAACTCACGCCGACCAACTTCCCAGACTTCTCCCCGGCTCAGTGGCAACGGCTGTGTCTGCCTAGGCGGACGTTTTTTGCCTGGCATATAGCTTATCTCCTTCCCCCTGCAGCGAATCTCGGTCTCGCATAAGGTGCCCCAGTGAAGCTACAAGTGTATCGCGCAAGGCGTGGAGATGCTACTGTGGATTGGAGAGAACCTCACAGATTCTCCCAAATGATGGGGATCAGCGTGCGAAAAGTGGATGCCTATCATGCTCCCGCATTCTCAGGCTTGACAGGCTCGTCTTTCCATATTAAGTTATGCAGCATACTATATCTGCCGGAGTGGTGAAACTGGTAGACGCGCGGGACTCAAAATCCCGTGAGGGCAACCTCGTGTCGGTTCGATTCCGACCTCCGGCATTTTTATTTTCAATGGTTTACAATCCTTCATCATTCTTCTTGCCGCTCGCCTTTGTCACCCATGTCCGTATGTTGTCCGTGTAACAATCTCACTGTATCCAGTGGATTGACCTTTTGCTCGGTAGCTCCCCACTCAACCGTGGTAAGGTTTCACGTGTAAAGAACACGGGGGCTCAGACATACTCCCCTTGCCCCGTGCCTCGCCACTGGGCACTCGCGCAGCTTCGACGCCCACTCGCGACGACGACATTGGATGGTCTGGGGATCGAGTCCCGTGCTTTGGGCCATCAGGTGCGCGCCATCATGGCCGAGACGGGTGGCTTCAAGGGCGGCATACCAGCGACGTTGCTGTTCAGCCAAACGTGACAGCAACGCGTTCATTTGGCGAGGCAGCTCCTGGGAGGATCGCGGGATTAGCGTATGCCATGCATGATATCCCCTCGTAGCGCGTGCCGAGAGAGCACTCAACACGGGAAGCCAACTTTTTACACCCCCTGAGTGTTGGGCCAGCCATAGGGACTCCTCCTGCAAGGGCTCACGGAGCTGCCAGCATGCGCTGCACGGCGTCGCGATGGGCGTGGGCGCGTCTGAGGCCCCAGGACGGCTCTGCTAGAGGGTCTAGCGCAGCGTTGGGGGCCGTGAGACGGTAGCGGCGTTGCAGCGTCTCCAGGCTAGAGGGCAGCACGTGTAGTAGGGCATTGTCATTATGCGTCAACAATGCGCAGACAGTTTTTCCACTGCGCCGCGCATCAGAGCCTTGAAAACTCTGGGATAGCCATAATCTTCACCCCCCGTATCGTCTGTGGCATGCTGTCGCGTATCGACAGTGACCCACTACAAGACAGCACAGCAGGCAGGTCCAAGCCATAATACGATCAGCAGGCGTGTTGCACGGTGGGAAGTGTCGATGACGCGCTGCAAACTTGCGGGGTATTTTGCCCCAGCAACCACCTGCGTGGCCCGTGTCGCCCCAGACGACGCGACAGCGTCTCGTGCTTGTGGGAGAGTAGGGTTAGGCGCTTCTCTAGCAGCAAAGCGCCGACCACGTCAGCCAGCCCTCTGTGACGGCGATATACTGTGGCAAAGATTTTGCAGCAAAACACAGCGTTACTGCGCAGCGGCAGTGGAACCACTCTATGCGGAGAGGTAGCCAGAAGATGTTACACGTTCTACGCGTAAGCACACAGGGGGGGAGCGCCGCACTCCGCCCGGTGGTGGTCAATCAGGGCAGGGCCTGGTTGTGCAGGCTGTATACGGCGCCACAACGCCTGAGCCTGGGAACACGCCTGACGGTGTATTTGCTGCTTGGGGTCTTGGTAGTGATGGGGTGTGGTCTGTTCCTGGGCGTCAAGCGTTTACAGAGCACCATGCTGCAGGACGTGCGACGTGAAGTCGCGGCGATTAGCAGCACCCTACAGATGGCCCTTGCCATTACGGGTGCCGACGCCCCCGAACAGTATTTTGCCGCGTTTGCCTCACGCCTCAGCAGTCTGGAACACGTGCTGGGTCTTGTCTTCTACGACCGCGCCGGTCAGATGACGCTGTCCTCTGACACCCTCAAGGACCATCCACTCCCCGCCGTCGATGTCCAGCGGGTCATCACGACCCAGGAGCCATTCGAGGGGCTCCTCAATGTGGGGTCTATCCCACGCTATTATCGGATTGAGCCCATTGTGAATACGGCTGGCGAAGCGATTGCCGCGCTACTCGTGTTCGAAGATCGTCCTTCCTTCGTCCATGCCTTTCATGAGCGGCTGAGCGATGTACTCCTCACGACGGTCGGGCTGCTTGTCGTGCTGGCCAGTATCGTTGCCGTCGTCATTCGCCGGAGTGTCACACATCCCCTGCAGACCCTCAGCCGCCAGATGGCGGCTATCGGGACTGGGCAGGCGCAACACGGCCTCTCCACCGCACGGCAGGACGAAATCGGCGGTCTGGCGCAGGAGTTCAATCGTATGTGTTGCCGCCTGGACGACGCGTACCAGACCATCGCGGCGGAGAGTGATACCAAGCTCCGCCTGGAACGGAGCCTACGTCATTCCGAACAGCTGGCCGTCCTGGGCCGCATGGCCTCCCGTCTGGCCCACGAGATTGGCACGCCGCTCAATGTCATCCAGGGCCGGGCAGAGCAACTCTTGCAGCGGTAGACGCTGGCCGAGAAAGATCGCGAGTTCCTCGCGGTCATTGTGGCACAGATAGAACGCATTAGCGGGTTTATCCGCCAGCTCCTGACGGTGGCCCGCCGGACGGAGCCGCATCTGCGCCGTCTCGATCTCCATGACCTGGTGCACCGGACCTGGCACCTGGTGAGCGATCAGGGGAGCGCGCCTGGGGTGACGATGCGGCTCGAACTTGCGGAGGATCTGCCCCCGCTCCTCGGGGATCCAGAGCAACTCCAGCAGGTGTTGCTCAATCTCTGTGTCAACGCTCTCCAGGCAGTGGACAGTGCAGGACAGGTCACGCTCCGCACCCGCTGGCTGCCGCCCGGTCCACTGCGCCCGGCAGGTCAGGTCGAGATCGAAGTCGCGGATACCGGGCCGGGGATTGCCACCCACGACCTCTCCCGCCTCTTCGAGCCCTTTTTCACCACCAAAGGCGCCCGTGGCGGCACCGGCCTGGGGTTAGCCATCAGCCGGGAGATTATCCAAAGTCATCACGGGGACATCCGTGTGGAGAGTACACTCGGCCAGGGCAGCTGTTTCATTGTGTCCTTACCGCTGGCCGACGCGTCCCCCGTGCTCCCACCCGACCAGGCAGGCCCCCCTGCAACCGCCGCAAGGCAGGAGGAACAAGGCGTATGAGCCCACCACGACCGCTCCATCGCGCTGCCATCCTCGTCCTGGATGATGACCGTGACATGGGGGCCTGGCTCACGGACCTGCTCACCGAGGCCGGCTACACTGCAGAGGCCGTGCAGCAGGGACCCGCAGCGCTGGCCGTGCTCGCCCAACGCCCCCCCGATGTGCTCATTACCGACCTGGTGCTGCACGGCATGCAGGGGATGGATGTCTTACGGCAGGCCAAACAGCTCGACCCATCGCTGGCGGTGGTGATGATCACGGCCTTTGGCACCATTGAGAGCGCCGTCGAAGCCATGCGCTTGGGCGCGTTTTACTATCTGACGAAACCCTTTAAGGGGGCGGACCTGCTCTTGCTCGTGGAGCGGGCGCTGGAAGAAAAACACCTGCGCACCGAGGTCCATCGGCTCCAGCAGGAGGTCGAGCGCCATTATCACTTCGATCAGATTATTGGCAAAAGCCAGGCTATGCAACGGGTCTTTGCGCTGGTAGACCGCCTGGCCGAGAGCCCGGTGAACGTGCTCTTGACCGGAGAAAGTGGCACGGGCAAGGACCGTATTGCCCGCACCCTGCATTACCACAGTCGTCGCAAACAAGGGCCGTTTGTGCCGGTGAACTGTGCTGCGCTCCCCGAGGCGTTGCTCGAGAGCGAATTGTTTGGCTACCGGCGCGGTGCCTTTACCGATGCCCGCACCGACAAAGCCGGCCTCGTCGTGGCTGCACAGCACGGCACGCTGTTCCTCGACGAGATCGGCGAATTACCGCTGCCCTTACAGGCCAAGCTGCTGCGCGTGATCGAGGATAAAGAAGTGCGCCCGCTGGGGGCGACCCACGGCGAACGGATTGAGGTGCGCCTCATTGCGGCGACCAATCGCGACTTACGTCGGGCCGTGGCCGCAGGGGAGTTCCGTCAAGACTTGTTTTATCGCCTCAATGTCGTCGACATCCATCTGCCCCCCTTGCGGGAGCGTCTCGAAGATTTGCCCTTACTACTGCAACATTTCTTAGCGCATTCCCCCCACGCCTCGCGCGCCACACGGCTCTCGGAAAGTGCGCTCCGCCTGCTGTTCAATTATCCCTGGCCAGGCAATGTCCGGGAACTCGAGAACACCATTGAGCGGGCGCTAGTGCTCTGCCAGGGCGAGGAGATCACCCCGACGGACCTCCCGCCCCACCTCGCCGGGCACCCCGTGCAGGTGGGCAGCTTACGCGACGCCCTGCAACGGCGGTGTACCCTGGCCGATCTGGAACGCGATTACATTCTGTTGGCCGTAGAGTGGACAGCGGGCAAAAAAACTGACGCCGCTGAGCTGCTAGGGATTGACCGCAAGACGCTCTATAGAAAACTCGTGGAGTATGGGCAGGAAACCTAGCGCTACCTGCCGATATGTCAGAGTCATGCTACTACTGAGAGGGGCAAAAAGGGACATCGATACCCAGGGAGAGGCAGAATGCCCCACAGCAGTGCGCCCTCCCCTGGAGCTCTCGTCCTGACGGCTGTAGACAGCCGTAGTCCCGCGCACCTCAGTGGCACAAGAATTGCTCACGCCTTGTACAAACAGCGGAGAAGGCTCAGGTGATATCCGAATAAAGATGTTCGGGTATTTTCATATCGGGCAGTGCACCATGGCACCGCCCCTCGGTGCTTGTCGCAGGAGGTGTGTATGGCAGAACGACAGATTCCCCCAGATGACCATGACCCGCAGAGGGAACTGGAAAGACTCTTTAAGTGGGGACAGCAGGCCAGGCAGGACAATCGACTTATTCCGGTGGTCACCTTCATTGTTGTCGTCGCGGGGCTGCTCTTCCTGTGGTCTGCCTGGTTCACGGTGCAGCCAGAAGAGACCGGTGTTGTCCAGCGCTTTGGCAGGGCGGTGCGCACGGCGGGTCCGGGCCTCCATTTTAAGTGGCCGTATGGCCTCGAAACGGTTCAGCGCGTGCCCACGGCCCGCGTCCTCAAAGAAGAATTCGGCTTTCGGACACTCGCCACGGTGCCCGGCCAACGCACCCAGTATGCGGATAATAAAGCTTACAAGGCCGAATCCCTTATGCTCACGGGGGATCTCAATGTCATTGATGTGCAATGGATTATCCAGTATCGCATCGAAGACCCCATTCGCTATCTCTTCCAGGTGCGCAACACGCCCCAGACCGTCCGTGACATCACCGAGGCGGTCATGCGCCGAGTGGTGGGCAACCGACTCGGGAGCGACGTGCTCACCGTGAGGCGGGTGGCGGTCTCGAGTGAGGTGAAAGAGGAGACCCAGAAGATCTTGACCGACTATGACACCGGGGTGCGGTTGGTGACCGTGGAACTCCAGGATGTGACACCGCCGGATGCGGTCAAACCAGCGTTTAACGAGGTGAACGAGGCCCGGCAAGACCGTGAGCGCACGATCAACCAGGCGCAGGAACAGGCCTATCGGGAGATTCCCAAAGCGCGTGGCACGGCCGCGCAGAGCATTCGCGAGGCCGAAGGCTATGCCCTGGAACGCGTCAACCGGGCGACGGGGGAGACGGCCCGTTTCAAAGCCATCTTAGACGAATATCGCCAGGCGCCTGAGGTCACCCGGCGACGCCTGTATCTCGAAGCCCTGGGCAACTTTCTGGCCGAGACCAAAGGCCTGTATATCGTGGATAGTGACCAGAAGGCGCTGATCCCGTGGCTCCCCTTGGAGTCTGGTGCGAAACCTTTGGTGGAAGGGAAATAACCATGCACCCTATGTTACGCAGAGCGCTCCTTCTCGGCGTGCTGCTGCTGCTCATCCTCTCGTCTGGCGCGTTCTATACACTTGAGGAAGGCCAGCAAGCGGTCATTGTGCAGTTTGGCCGACCCATAGGGAACCCGGTGACCACTGCCGGACTCCATCTCAAGATGCCGTTCGTGCAGGAAGTGCGACGGTTCGAAAAGCGCCTACTCACCTGGGATGGGGATCCCAACCAGATTCCCACCAAAGGGCGTGAGTTCATTTGGGTCGATACGACGGCACGCTGGCGCATCGCCGACGCACGGAAGTTTTTAGAAAGCGTGGCTACAGAGGCCGGAGCACAATCACGCCTCAACGACATCATTGACTCGGTGGTCCGGGATCAGGTGTCGAGCAGCGAACTCGTCGAGCTGGTGCGCAGCGCTTCCTGGGTCGTCCCCAAGGAAGAGGTGCTGGCGGAGGTCCCAACCGAGCGCGAAGCCGAGCTCAAGAAGCAGATCACCCGCGGCCGCGAGGAAATCACCCGGACCGTCCTGGTCGAAGCCCAGAAGATCATGCCACAGTACGGCATTGAACTGGTCGATGTCCGCCTCAAACGCCTCGACTATGTGGAGAGCGTGCGGGAAAAAGTGTACGCGCGGATGATCTCCGAGCGCAAACGCATTGCCGCCCAGTTCCGCTCAGAGGGTGAAGGGCAGAGCGCCGAGATCCTCGGGGAGATGGGGAGAGAGCTGCGCCAGATCCGCTCCAACGCGTATCGGCAAGTCCAGGAAATTCAGGGCAAGGGTGACGCGGAAGCCACGCGCATCTATGGAGCAGAATTTGGCCATGACCCTGAATTTTACGCCTTCTCGCGCACCCTGGAAGTCTATGGCGAGAAGGCCAACAAGAATTCGGTGTTGATCCTGACGACCGACAGCGATTTCTATCGGCATCTCAAGCAGGCACTCCCGGACGGCGAGGTGCGTCTGCCGGCGCTCGCGCCGCGCACGACGACACGCTAGATGCCCGTTTCGTCCATCCCTCGCAGTGCCCTGGGTACGCGGGCCTCTGGCCCGCTCTGGAAGCGGCCCGGAGGGCCGTGCACCCAGGCCTCCCAGACTGGTGATACACTTATGCCAGAGACATCTAGTCAGACGCCTGGCGCTGCATGCCGTCCTGAGCCACGGCCGCAATGCGCGGGGTCCGATGACTTTGGGGATCACCGACATCTTCACGGCGGCGAGCATGGCGCGGCCGGGGGTTACGCTGCGCTGACCAGACAGAGCCATCGTGTTTTTGCCCCGGGCAGAAGCAGCCCCTATGATAGGCTATGTGGATTGCCTCCCGTCCAACCACTGGCTCGTCCCGTACCGGCTCTCCTCCCCTCGTGTATCCAGCCGGCACACGCAGCGTAATCTCCCTTTACACAACCTGAACGGTTACCCCCGCACATACCCCATGATCGCGCCCACCGGACCGAGCCGTCATACTGGACGACACCCCTTGCGCTGTCCATGCTGTCAGCACGAGATGGGCTTGTGCGCATCCGTTCGACGACCTGCCCACACACATGCGTGCCAGCAAGGGCGCGACGGTCTTCATCCCCCGTGTGCGCGGCAGATGGGCTTGGCATGGACCGCAAGCCTCTTGACCGCCAACGCAAAGAGTCTCGCGCCGCAGGCTGCGAGCCGGTACAATAGCTTGCACTCAATCAGCCCAAGCCACCTGGATACAGAGGAAACGAGGTGATAGCGCTGCAGGCAACCATAGAGCGGCGCGTTGTGTGTATGAAGCCTTGCAGCGCAATGCCCCACCTTGGAGACGTTGCAGGATGTGGCGCCAGAGAATCGAGAGAATACCGTAATGAATATCTATCTCGCGGTGTATTGCCGCCGCCTCAACCCTCACTTGCGCATCGTCAGCCGGGTCACACACGAACGCAATGTCGAGGCGATTTACCGGGCGGGGGCGGATTCTGTGCTGAGCTATGCCTCGCTGGGGCGCGAGACGATTTTCTCCTTGCTGCTGGGACGTGAGCCGATTCTTCTGGAAGAAGGCATTGATTTGTTCCTCACACCCGTGCCAGACACCCTGGTCGGCAAGACCCTGGCTACCAGCCAAATTGGGACGCGCACGGGCTTGATTGTGATTGCGTTGCAGGAAGAAGGACAGGATCTGGCCAATCCATTACCAGGACAGCAACTTCAACGCGGCAGTCGCTTGTTGATGTTAGGGACGGATCACCAACGGCAAGCGTTTACCGACCTCTACGAAACATAGCGGTCGTGACACGTCCTCCGACATTGAGCAGCCCCGCGCTGCATATCGCTCCCACCATGCCTTCACCCTCAGCCTCCTTGCGTCCCCCCCCTGAGGGCGCGGCGGTGTGGCTCCAGGGCTCGGCAAGGGCCAAGAAGCGTCATGAGGACGATGCCGCGACGCACATTGTGCAGGTCTCCCAGAGACATCCGGGCGCGGGGCCGGAGCCCTCTGGGCGGTAGGACGGGCGACTCAGGTGCGCCGCGTGGCTCTTCGAGGGAGACCCGCGAGGCCACCACACGCGGTGGCAGCGGCGTTGGGGCATGGGGAGGGACAGAAGACACCAGTGGTGCGTCCTCCGGTGGTGCCTGGCTGTGACGCGCCTTAAGTCGTTCAATGAAAACGGAAAACAGGGTAATCACGACCACGAACAGTAAGAGCAAGAATTGTTCGAGCATGCTTAGCTCCGCTCCGACCTGGGGGTGGTCGTTGTCGTCGGCTCGGCACCGGCAATGGCTGCGCGCATCACCGTGTCGGCCTGCACATTCTGCATGCGATAATAATCCATAATCCCGAGATGCCCGTCGCGGAACGCCTGGGCCATGGCGCGTGGCACCTCGGCCTCGGCTTCCACGACCCGCGCCCGCATCTCTTGCTCCAGGGCCACGGCCATGGCCCGGCGCTCTTCGGCTTTCGCCTGGGCAATTTGTTTGTCCGCGTTGGCCTGGTCAATTTGCAGCTTGGCGCCGATGTTCGCCCCGACGTCGACATCGGCGATGTCGATCGAGAGGATCTCATAGGCTGTCCCGGAGTCCAGGCCCTGGTTGAGCACGTGCTTGGAGATCCGATCCGGATTTTCGAGCACATCCTTGTGGGTAATGGCCGAGCCAATCGTACTGACCATGCCTTCCCCGACCCGCGCAATCACCGTTTCTTCCCCGGCGCCGCCGACGAGGCGGTCGATGTTCGTGCGCACCGTGACGCGCGAGACGGCAATCAACTGAATACCGTCCTTGGCCACCGCCGCAATGCGCGGGGTCTCGATGACTTTGGGGATCACCGACATCTTCACGGCGGAGAGCACGTCGCGTCCGGCCAGATCGATGGCTGCGGCGCGCTGGAAGGGCAGGGGGATGTTGGCTTTGTCGGCCGAAATCATCGCGTTGACCACGTTGACCACGTTGCCCCCGGCCAGGTAATGCGCCTCCAGGTCATTGAGGGGGATATCGAGGCCAGCCTTGACGGCGCTAATGCGTGCCGTGACGATCGTGGCGGGCGGCACGCGCCGCAAGCGCATGGCAATCAGCGTGAAAATACCCACATACGCGCCTGCAGCCCAGGCGGCAATCCACAGAGGAATTGGCACGAGATACAACAACACGCTGAAGAAGGCGAGGGCCAAGACCAGGAGCGCAAGCGCTCCGAGTTCGGTGCCGAACATAGGTTACTCCTTTCTGTCTGGCGGGTCGAGCCGGCGCACGACAATGCGGTTGCCGTCCACCCGCGCTACATAAATTACGGTTCCCGCTTCAATAAAGGCGCCATCAGACACCACGTCCACCCGTTCTCCGTCCAGATGCGCGATGCCTGCCGGTCGCAGGGAAGACACGGCCACGCCGCTTTTGCCGAGCCAGCGTCGGTCACTCTCAGGGGCCGAGGTATAGCCTGCCTCCGCGGGCAGTTCGGTGGCTAAGATCAAGCGCTTTCCAAAAGGCAGACGGGGCAGCACGCGGAGCAGCGTGAGCGAGGCCGCCAGCGCCAACAGCAGAGCAAGGACCACCCGCCCCACAACCGTGACCACCACGCCCCACGTGGCTCCTGCGCCCATGACGCTGAGGCTCAACCCCGCCAGCAGCGCGGTCATCCCCAGGAATCCCGTGACCCCAAACCCGGGGATAACGAACACTTCAAGCGCCAGGAGGAGCACACCAGCCCCCACCAGGAGCACTTCTTCCCAGCCAGCGAGCTGCACGAGCCAGTGGCCCCAGAAGAAGAGCGCCAGGGTCAACAGGCCGACAGCGCCCGGCACCCCAAAGCCCGGCGTCCGCAGTTCGACAATGAGTCCCAGGATGCCAAGCGTCATCAGCAGCGAGCTCACGATGGGATGGGTCAGGAAGCGTACCAGGGTTTCGGCCCAGGTGGGCGCGATGCGGCGGCTCTCCGCCTCAGGCAAGTGCAGGTTCTGCAGCACGGCCTGCAGGGTGTCCGCTTGGAAATCGGCGAGTTTGTGCTGCAAGGCTTCCGCGGTGGTCAGCGTCAACAGTTTGCCCTTGGCAATCACATCAGGGATCTCCACATCCGCATCCACCATTGCCTCCGCCAGCAGGGGAGGGCGCTGACGGCTCTCGGCCGTGGCCCGAAACTCCTTGCGCAGGTAGGACACGGTCTTTTCTGCGACCGGCTGGGCGGGCGCGCCCGGCACCCCCATCTCGACCGGTGTGGCCGCGCCGATGGTACTGCCACCCGCCATGACCAGCGTCTCGGCCGCCAGGCTAATGAGGGCGCCCGCAGAAATGGCGCGTTGATTGACGAAGGCGACGGTGCGCACGCGGGCGCGCAATAAAGCGTCCCGCATGAGCACGGCGGCATCGACGCGCCCACCCAGGGTATTCACCTCGAGAATGACAGCCGCGGCCCCGGCCTGCGTGGCTTCCTCCAGCACGCGCGTGGTCAACGGTGCCAGGCCAAGGTCAATCA
>Ga0194121_10003101_pt1 | contig 25647 bp, 23 predicted proteins | sample TA2MahCa50mmetaG_FD_148609 | JGI IMG/M metagenome (GOLD analysis project Ga0194121, IMG submission 148609) | Freshwater microbial communities from Lake Tanganyika, Tanzania - TA2015020 Mahale Deep Cast 50m | ecosystem: Environmental > Aquatic > Freshwater > Lake | place: Tanzania: Lake...
AATCTGTATTATGCGGCCCCTACCCAAATTGCCGGTCAATCCTTTGTTCAAAAAGGTTATGACTACCGCCTGACCGTTTCCAGCAAAGATGGGCGAACCGTCAACGCCTCTGCATCGATCCCCGTAACCGAAATTGCGGATACCAGCGTACAGATTTTAGTCACGTCACCAAATGAATGGTCCCGTAACATTCAAGTGAAGGTCCGCTGGCGCTCAATGAACGAGAACACTTCGGGTTCTGAACCTGCCCATTTCAGGATCAATTACCGCATTATTGGTATGGCGCAAAATGATTTTTTTTGGAACAACGCGGATTTGACCGGCTATCCTAACCAATTGGTATCCGTGAACACCTCGAATAACGGCGTTTTCGAATGGCAAGATCGCTTCAATTTTTACGTACCCTCTGACACCACAGGACTAGCGAATGCCCAACTCGAAGTGGCTATACAACGAATCAATCACCCCTTGTTCCAATACCTGCAGGCGATCGGTCAACAGGGTCTAAATGAAGGCAATCCCTTCGGAGAGCCCGTGGTGATCCCCACCAATATCCAAGGTGGATTGGGTTGTCTGGGAACCATGGTCACCTACCGAATGCAGCGTTCCATTCCTTGGTAATTCCACCTAAACTTAATTTTGGTGAATATGCCCCAACATCCCGTTCATCTCCTTGGTGCCGGACCCGTAGGTTGTCTTGCGGCTATACTTTTGGCGCAACGCGGCTTTAAAGCCATTATCCACGAGCGCAGACCGGACAGCAGACGTCAAGGTGCCTACGGTGGCCGATCCATCAATCTTGCCCTGAGCAACCGAGGATTCCTCGCCCTGGCCGCGGCCAGGCTTGAGGCCGAGATTCAATCCGTGGGCCTCCCCATGCCCGGGCGGCTGATCCACGACCGGCAAGGCCAGGTACAGTTCCAGGCCTACGGCAAGGAAGGTCAAGCTATTTATTCCCTATCTCGTGCCGGATTGAACTATAAACTCATGGATTTGGCTCAATTGCAAGGGGTTCAAATCCACTTTGAATCGCGTTGTGTGGATGTTCTTCTTGCTCAGCATGAATTGGTGCTAGAGCACCAAGGGGAAATTCACCACGAGCCGTATCACGTATTGTTAGGAACAGATGGCTCTTATTCTGCTCTGCGTTATGCCATGCAGAAAACCGATCGTTTCGATTACAGCCAATCCTATTTACCCCACGGCTACAAAGAGTTACATATCCCACCCACCCAAGGTGGAGAATTTGCGATGAACCCCGATGGGCTTCATATATGGCCCCGTGGTCAATACATGATGATTGCGTTACCCAACCCGGACCGTAGTTTTACCTGCACCCTTTTTCAACCCTATGAGGCAGATCCGGAACGTGGGGTGCAAGAAGGCCTCCAAGATTTACAAAGTGATGAAGAAATTCTGCGTTTTTTCAAACGAGATTTCAAGGATGCTGTACCGTTGATGCCCACCTTGCTGGAAGACTTCCGAAAGAATGCTACCTCATCGTTGGTCACCGTACGGTGCTCACCCTGGAATTATGGCCCATCATGCATCATGGGCGATGCTGCGCATGCCATTGTTCCATTCTACGGACAGGGCCTCAACTGCGGTTTGGAAGATGTACGCAAACTCATGGAATTGGTGGATGCCGTTGGCTTGCATCCCGAAAGCGATCAACAAGCCTGGGCGAATGTTCTGGAAACCTTCGCCACCACCCGCAAACCGGATGGAGACGCCATCGCCCAATTAGCCTTGGATAACTTCATTGAAATGCGTGATAAGGTGGCCGACCCCCGCTTTGTATTTCAAAAAAACCTAGAAGCGCGAATGCAAGAGCAATTTGCAGGACAGTGGACACCCTTGTACACCCAAGTCACCTTTGAGCCCCTCACCCCGTACCACCAAGCCTATCGAAATGGTCAAGTGCAACAGGCTCTGATGGACCGTATAATCGACCGAATCTACTCGTCCCTGTCCGAACAGGACCATGGAAATATGAACCTTATTGACCCCATCATCCAACAAGAATTGCATGCAATCGGACAAGCCTAATCGAATTCAAAGCATTCACAATTTGAGGGCATTGTTCTTGTTCAGGGCTTTGGCCTTTGTTATTGTGGGAGCAGGAGCCGCTCCCATGTTTTTTATGCGATCCGATTCACTTATTTTATACGGTGCACTGCTTGGTTCGTTGATTTTGATTACCGTCCTTTGGACAATCCTGAAGCCAGGGTACACGGCTGTAGAATCAGATTCAGACCGGATTTTGATTTCCACGGACAAAGATGAACCCGGTCAATACCACCTTGAATTACCTGCCGCTGAGATGGTTTCGTTCGAATTAAAGCCGGTATGGGGCGGATTGCGGTGGGTTCTGCTGATTCTACGGCAGACTCCACAAGGGGTTATGCGAAGCAAAAGAATTCATCTGAGCCTGTACGGACCCTCCAAAATCAAAGGAGTTCGTGCCCTTCTGAACAATATTCTGCTCGAGAACCAGCGCCAACCGGTTGGCTTTTAATGAAGCGATCGCAGGGGATAAAGAATCGGTCGGGATGGTACAGCATCCAAAGCGATATTTGGTAACATTAAATTAAGAAGATAGGCGCCATCCGGAATTAACGATGGAACATAAATCATTTCCGTAATGGTGGCCGAATTTCTGACCACCGAATCCACGCACCAGAAGGCTTTGTGGGCCAGCAATTGCCCCTGGTCATGTTCGGGGTCCACCGAGGGCAAATCCGTCAATAAATGCAGGATTCCCATCGAGGCAAGAAACGCCAAGGCCTCCGGCTCAAAGGCTGCAGGTGATGTTTCAGAATAATCCATAATCAATTTGGAAGAGTCATTCGGCAAAGTCCGAACCACCAATCCCTCTGCTTGCCGGTCGCCGTTGATTTGCAAAACTTCGGCCAATGCCTTTTGGGTAATCCAATATTGAGGATCGGATTCTTCTTTGGTAACTGGATTGACGGAGACCAGTTGCACAGGAAACCAAAACCTTGACATTACCGTATTAACCTTAAGGCAGGAATTTGGGCCGTTCCCTGGCTGACCATCTGCATTATACCCAATATGGCCCACACATTCAGTGTGAGTTCCATTACCGTGCGGACTTATTTGCATGCCCACAACATTGCACGAAGAACCCTTTGACATATCGCCCACGAAATTACCCGTTTGAAACGACATAAAGACAGGATAATCAATGGAGAAGGCCCTTGGGTTCTTCAAACCATGTTGCATGGGTATAGAAATATCCAAAGGGCAATTCAAATCCCATAAATCCCAGAAGGCCGAAGTTGAAGCATCCAATTTCATAATCTATTTGTTAAATCGGTCTATTACGATGAATCTGCAAATAATTCAACGGCGATGAAATCAGCAACCGCCCTTCCTGCAAAACTAAGTCGAAGAGGTACGGTCCTATCCGCCAAATTCAAAGGCTCAAACCATTCCTTAGGCATAGCCTTGATTCGATGATGAATACTTTGGACCCTTTCCGACCCATGCTTTTCCTCCAAAGCCACCCAATTCAAACCATCCATCAAACGCAAAGCAATCAGCACATCTTCGTTAAACTTTTGATCATCGCTCAATACTTCTTCGGTCTTTGGAAGTTTTCCGGATTGAATCTCCATCTGGTACCGGGCATTATGTGCTACATTCCAAGAACGCCTTCGAAATCCGTCGTAGGAATGGGCCGATGGCCCGAGGCCCCAATAAGCATAACCGGACCAATAACAACTGTTATGAACAGCTTCATGGCCGGGAAGAGCAAAATTAGAAATTTCGTACGCCCTGTAACCATGGCTTGCCGAAACATTGTACAAATGCATCATCTGTTCCAAGACAAGATCCTCGGAAACCATGCGCACCTTATTTTCATTGACTTGATGGTAAAACGCTGTTTTCGGCTCACAGGTCAGCTGGTAAGACGAAAAATGAGATAAACCCCAACTTAACATTTCATGCAAATCGTCCTCAAAATCTTGCATAGTGCGGTCCGGAAAGCCATAAATCAAATCCGCGCTCAAGGATTGAAATCCTTCGTTTTGCAAAAGCCTTAAAGCCTCCCTCGCCTTTCCAGCATCATGAGCCCGGTTCATACGAAGTAAATTTCGGTCATCAAAAGATTGAATCCCCAAACTAATTCGATTCACTCCCAAAGAGCGCCATCCCTTAACCATGGTAGAGTTAACATCTTCAGGATTCGCCTCCAAAGTGAATTCTTGCACCCCGTATAAGTCAAACCAATTTCCGATTCCCTTGACCACGTAAGTCAGTTCATCCATAGTAAGCAACGAGGGCGTACCACCTCCCATATACAAGGTCTTTAGCGGAAATTTACCCTGATATTTAGATTCAATACGTATGTTCCCTAAACCTTGATCTTCCCAGTTCAAGGCCAGTATCCTCAAATTCAACTCCTCAACAACAGCACGCAGGAGAACATCACGTTGCCGCAGTGAAGTGGTAAAATGAAAATTACAATAGGAACAGGCCTTTCGACAAAAGGGTATATGAACGTATAGCGAACCAGGAACCACCGAAACCGGAGGACCTAATAATCCCAAAGACTTTGTTCAAAATTGAACAACTTCTGTTTTATCCTCTCCGATTCCATCTGAAAATCTTCAGGATTACTGGCATAGTCCTCAATGCGCACGTCTTTAACATTAGGCTCTTTGTAGATATAGGAAGAGAAAAATCGACGCAAAAAGAGATCATCGTAAGAAATTTTGGCCGATTCATTCTTCATATTGAATACCTCCGCCTTCGCCAAAATAGGTCGAATGCCAGGAAAATAAAGCCAAAACATAGGAATTTCCCCCACCACAATACCGTCTGACTTTAGGTTTTGAACCGGGGCAATCGCCACAATGCGAACCACCATGCCTGCTGTCCTACGATCAAAAACCCACTCTTCCTTGAGTCTGAATTTCACCACGTCGTTGGGATTAAACTCAACTTTTTCTACTCTGCGTTCCAAAGCGAATGTTATGGGATTGCTCACCGTAATGGTATCGTATTTCTCCAAAGCATTGAGAATTTCCGAAGCCTGCATCTTATTGCCATCGTAGAGTTCATCTGAGCGATAAATATATCCGTTCAGGTCACCTTTCTTGAGGGCATCCATCAATACATTAATCAACATACTCTTGGGGTGAATGAAGGGCATATTCAATTTCTGGTTGAGATCAATGACCCTTAGGATGGTCCAACTGAACATAACATCCTGCTCTTGGATTACGGGTAAGCGAATAGGATCCTTAGATACTGATAGGTTCATAGAGCGCTTGAACGCCCCATCGATGACCTCTGGGCGGTTTTGGCCGAAGGCTGACCAAGAGACGAGTACTAGGAATATCGGAAAAAAAAGATTCTTCATAAGTTAATTAATAGAATAAACGGCAGGAGGAAGCTTACGGGTAATTTTATCGGGACCAACAACCTTGACCTCGTCAAAAATAAAACGGTCACCAGATTTGGCATTGCGAATAATCTGTTGAAGCTTGGCGTTGTAAATCGCTCCTGTGTTAGCATAGAGTTCAACATCCCTACGCGAAGCGAAGTAGAGCATCCTGAAACTGATCACATCAAAACGCATATCAAAATCAAAATCCTTCAGGTTAGCAATCATCCCCCCCTGTGCCTTGAATTGCGAGACCGAAACCGTTCCTGGGGTTAATCCACCAATAGTGGCCTGAGGATCAGGAACAGCTTTAACCCGGAATAATGTTGATCCCAGCATTTGAGCCCCTTTACCATCTACTGATTTCCCTCTAACATCAATGTTCACACTCATACCTGGGGAATTTACACGGACAATGTACTTCCCTTTGGAACCTGCTATGCTGCCTCCTCCCGAAATCGAAGGCAAGATGTTTTCGGGAACGACCCCTGGTGCAGAAATAGAAACCGGGTTGTCAACACCGACGTACAAAACATTCATTTTGTCGGGAGATACCACCGCAGCTGGCCGTGCCACCGTGTACGAACTACTGAAAGGATACCTGGTCAGTTCGCCCGTTGTCGGGCTTACAACATTAATGAAGCCACCCCACTTCTTTTCACCTTCGGAGGTGGCCCTGATTTTGAGCTTTCCCATACCCCCTTCGACAGGAACCTGGGTTCCTCCCTCCAGACGAATATCCAAATCTTGCCTACTGTCATAAGCAACCAACATGATATCGGCTTCGTAGTCCTGCCCAGTCAACACATAACTGGATCGTGCCACAACTTTAGCCTCGACTTTGTCAAACTTGTACGATGCCGCATCAATTTGGCTGAGCAAATAACTAATCACCTCCGTTTCTGTGTTACGAATATCACTTTCATATTTCGAAAGAAGGGTAATTACGCCGGATAGGGGCATTTCTCCAAAATTGGATTGCAACCAATTCTTCCGAACCCCACTTCCTTCCTTAGAATCCGTGGCTTCATCCAAATAAAGTTTCAATTTCTTGCGATCCGATTTCGGAATCATTTTGAGAATCGTCGCGCGATATTCGTTGATTAAATTCTTAAATTTCACGCCTTTAGGGCTTCTGCCTTCGGGATTCACCAAAACCCGGGACGAAATATCAATATTGCCGTCATCATAGACCCTTCTTATTCCATCTTCAATCTTAAAATCCTCTTCATCCACCTTTTGATTTTTGTTACCGCCCAGGTCTATCATTTCTTTTTTGATGTCGCTCACGAATTTGAGCAAGATGTTAGTTCGTTTGCGAATAATTTGAGCTTTGTCAAAATTGATTTTGGCCTTCCCGGGTTCCTTCTCCATGCGATCATCAAAAGCTAGGTAAAGAGCCTCGTTTTTCTGCCCAACAGACTGCGACGTCTCTTCCAAGCTTTTGTTAATCATCGCAAAGGCCTTCAAAATTTCGGCGGACACGTTCAAAGCGAGCATGGCGGTCAACACGAGATACATCATGTTGATCATTCGCTGCCTTGGAGAAAGTCTTTGGCTGGCCATTGTTAACGATGCTTATAGGTAAGGATGAGTCTAAAAAACGAATGAATACAATACTTGTTAAACGGGTAGCTCCTCTTGAAATTAATAACGGGTGGACATGGCGTTGAGCATGTTACCATAGACTGCATTCAAGGAGGAAATGTTTCGATTCAGACGGGCCATTTCGTGTTGGTATCGCTCCGCATCCTCTTGAATTAATTTAAGCGAATCCATCATCCGACTAACACCTTCTACGTTCTCACTGGCCGTACGCAATGCCGTTGCCGTGTTTTTCATCTCTGCATCGTACATGTTGTTGAACGTACCAATATTTTCGACAAGTTTCCGCATTTCGGCCCTGTATAACCGTGTTTCATCGCCTATATTCTGCAATTCTGCAAGCGATTCCGAAGAAGACTTGACTTCGTTTTGATACGATTGATTGGCTGAAATCAAATACTCATTAAGCTTCGCCATTTGTTGGTTATATACCCTGGTCTGCTCCCCCATTCCGGACATTCCTTCCAAAGAACTGGAAACCGACTGTGCACGGTCGGCAACCTGACCCATGGATTGGGTAGCCTCACGGACCTTGGATGCAAACTCACCTGAACTGAAGCTGGCAGTATTAATTTCCCCCATTTTCTGAACATTGGTGTTCAAAGCCTGAAAATTCTTGCCCAGATTATCCAAAACATCTTTGCTAAGGTTGGCCTCACGCATTAAAGCACCTAACGTAGCCGGCGGGGCTTTGGCCTCGCCACCGGCCAATTCAGGATATACCAAAGACCAATCCGTATCCTCAGGAGGCGGTTCAAATCCAGAAACAAAAAAGATTATTGCCTCTGTACCCAGACCAAGAGTCAGGAAGAAGTCCGCAAAAGGCAAGTGCCTGATTTTGAACAAGGCTCCAATAATTACAACGGAAGCACCCCATCCGTAAAGGTAATTAAGCGTTACTCTACCTTTCTTGGATTGTAAGTATTCAGCAATTTCTTCTTGTTTAAAAGAAAATTTCATGTTTTAAGGTTTAAAATTGAAAATGCAAAATCGAATATCGTTTTATCGAATGTCCCTGATATCCCGGCCTGTAAAGTCCATTACGCAGCGGAAGCCAATCGTAGAACGTGCTGAGTCCTGAAAATCGTAAGCTCTGGTTCCGTTCATTAGGTAATAGCCGACATCTTTCCAGCTTCCCCCACGGATTACTTTCCTTTTGAGGTATGTCAAGTCTTCGGATTTAGCGTTATGACGATAATCCGGATTCAAATCACCCATAAAACTGCTGGCTGACTCATCAAAAGTCGATGCAGTCCATTCCGCAACATTTCCAGCCATATTATATAGGCCAAAATCATTCGGATTGAAAGAATAAGTTTTGGCGGTGTAAGTGACCCCATCATCTATATAATTCCCTCTGCCTGGCTTGAAATTAGCCAAAAGGCAACCCCGATTATTACGCAAAGAAGGCCCCCCCCAAGGGTATGGTGATGACATTCTTCCACCTCGGGCCGCATATTCCCATTCAACTTCGGAAGGCAGCCGAAATGGAAAACCCAGTCTCATTCTTTTTGACTGCCTGTAAGTTTGCAACAACCTTGTCCGCCAATCACAGAATGCATTGGCTTGATTCCAAGAAACCCCTACAACCGGATAATCGTAATATGCTGGATGGCTGAAGTATAACTGAGTTTGTGGCTCGTTGTATGAGTAAGCCATGTCTTTGGTCCAAACCAACGTATCGGGGTAAATGTTAATGGAACGCGCCTCCACAAATTCGTTGCGATTACGGCCGGAACCCGTGGAAGCAGCCGTGGAATAATCATATACCTTATAATTGTAAACAAACCGGGGAGTGTTCCACTCTTTTTTTCCAAATACTCGCTGATTTTCAGGAAGAAATAAATCTTCCAGTTCTTCAATGACCGCGGGGTCATTCCAATTTATCCTTGCTTTCCAGTTGATAAATTCATTACCATCCTCGTCTTCAACGGTATTCCCCAGAATCGTATGAGCGATGGAATCTCTGACCCAATTGATAAATTGACGGTACTCCGCATTGGAAATTTCAGCATCATCCATATAAAAAGGCCGCATGGTGACATTCTTCAACGGACTATTCATGTTGAATAGGATGTCTTGATCTCCTTGGCCATAAAGAAAAGTGCCTTGACGAATGTAAACCATGCCATACGGGGTCGTTTCCAACCATCTGCCACCATCTCGTGCGCCAACAAGGTCCCCCGTATTGCCACCGCTGCATGCTCCAAGCAGCAATCCTACTCCTAGGACAAGGAATGACAGAGGACGGAAGGCCCCCTTAGTCTTATTCATGTGATTCTTTGCGGTCATGTTCATTTTTTGCAAGCTTTAAAGATAGCAATCAAAGCAGAAAATATATAAAAAACTTAAAAATACCGAGGTGTCAAAATCTTCTTTTGAGGGGGTGGCGGTATTTTAATCGTAAAGTCATACCCAAGGAAGACTTCGTGGGACCCGTTGGCCAATCCGCCTAAATCTCCCAAGTGCTCGGTATAAGAATACCCAAACCGTACACCGTTTCTCATGCGGTAACCTAATAAACCCACGATACCATCGCCTTGCGAATACCCCCCTCCAACCCAAACACGGGTTCCAATAGAAAGCATTAGATTGTAATCAATTTGTGAAACGAATGAATTTGACTTGTACAGAATCGATGGAGTCAACCGCCAATACTTGTTCAACGGAATTTGGTACCCTGTTGATGCGAAGAAATTGCGAGCATATGTAAGATTAGACCCAGTATTATTGAACTGAAGTTTGGGTTGGTTGAGACGATTTACTGCAAAATTCACAAACCAGCGAGAGGATTGAAAATTAATACCGGTCCCTATATCGAAGGCATTGGCTTGAACATTGGTGGAAACCAACAAGGGATCATTGGGGTTCTCCGGGCGAAACTTGGTGCCATCAAGACTAGTCTGAATCATGCCACCGTACACCCCAAGGCCAATGCTGAAAGTTTGAAAAGGAATGCGAAAGGCATAATTGAGGCGAACATTCGTGCTCTTATTAAAAAATTCCTGGTCCTGAATCACCAAAAGGCCCAAACCACCTCGCAAGAATTCAACCGGAGCGTGAATACTGAAGCACGTTGTCCGGGGTGAGGCATTTTCTGGAATATTGACCCATTGATAGCGGGAGGCCAAAAGGGTGCTTATGGCTTGTCTAGACCCTGCAACACCAGGATTGAAATAAAAATCGTTGAACATATACTGGTTCCACTTGGGCTCTTGTTGAGCATTCGCCAAAGGAATTACCATAAAACCACCAACAGTTAAAATCAACGCAGCGATAGACCTCCAACGGGATTGATTCAAACCTGCTTTCATTATGCCGAAGAAACGAACAAATCGTTAGATTTGAGCTTTATTTTGATGGTTTTTTCAAACATGCCTCAAGAGCCATCACCAAAGAGGGAAATTCAGGGGTGGGGGCGGCAATATCAAGCCTCAAACCCCTTTGACGAACAGCATCATGCGTTTGGATGCCCAAAGCAGCAATTTTAGTATCGTTCTGTACAAAATCCGGGAAATTCTCGAACAAGGACCTGATTCCTACCGGACTGAAAAAGCATAAAACGTCATATTTGATGTCCGCTAAATCACTCAAATCACTGGAAACCGTTTGAAACATGACAGCTTTGATGATTTTCAGGCCATATTTTTCCGCCTTAAGCAGGAAATTTTCCGAAAGTGCATCGGAACAGGGCATAAGGTAAGCAATGTCCTTGTGCTTCATCATTTGGGGAAGTAGGTCCTCCAATTTTCCCTTACCAAAGGCAATTTTCCGTTTCCGAAGCTGGGTATAACGCTGCAAATAATGCCCCACATTCTCCGAAATGCAGAAATATCGAGTCTCAGGATTAACTTCCACACGCATTTCTTCGCAAAGTCTGAAATAATGGTCTACCGCATTTCGGCTGTTAAAAATGACGGCCGGATAATCCCCCAAAGCAATTCTGGCCTTTCGAAACTCTTTGGCAGAAATTCCTTTGACCTCTATAAATGGCCTAAAGTCAACCTTGATCCCGTAACGGGCACCCAATTCCATCAAAGGTGTACGCTCTCCGGGTTCAGGTTTGGGTTGGGAAACCAGAATGGTTCGGATTTTGGGTTTGGAAATAGCGTCTTCAGCCATGGGTTTAATTCATTGCAATCATCAGGATAGGGATGATTTCAAAGGTGCAAATATAGAAAATCATTAAAAAAAGGCGGTTCATGGAGAATTCCTTCGCTAAGCGAAGGAGACGCACCCAACGAAATCCAATGGTTAAGGCCAAAAGGACCCCGGACGTGGCGTAGGCCACCGTGACCCAACGGTTGGTTCCGAAGCGGTAAATCAAAGAAATCCAAAGCAATACCGGGATCAAAACGTGAAAAACCAAATTGAAGCTGGCTTTGAGCCAAAGGAAGCCTTCTGCAAACTCGGCAACCCATGCCCAAAGCCTTAGCCACCCTGCCCAAACCATAAAGGCAATGACCAAAGCGATTGTCCACATCAATACCCAGATTGGAACCTGTCCAAAGCCCTCAGGGATCTTAGGCATCCAAGTGACATGAAAGTTGGTTGAGCCGACCATAATTAGTCCCAGGGTTGCATAACCGATCAACGTCCAACCCCAAGACACCAAACCCGATTCTTGGCCCTTTTGGCGTATGCCTTGCAGAAAAATGCGGTAGTTGATCAAGGCATGCAACTTTCCTCCGTAATAGGTTGGCTCTTTGGCCAATAACCAAGACGCCAACAAGCAAAGTACCCACCAAAGCGCAAAATGAGGGTCGGCAGATTCAGTACCTTTCAAAACGGCAGGACTCATGATTGCATTCCATTTAAGTTCCTTGGGAAATCCCCTTTCCAATCCAAAGGCCAAGACGCATGCCAACATAGCTACCACCCTTCCGTCCTATCTTCATCAATTTTTCTCAGATTTTAAATCACAAATTTACCTTTGAATAATGAAATGAGACTTATGAAAACAGGAAAGTTGCTGGTATACCGGGCCTCCGCAGGATCAGGCAAAACCCATAATCTGGTCTTTGCCTTTCTCAAGTTGGCGCTTCAAGCTAATGACCCTCGAATAGTGCGACAAACCCTAGCAATCACCTTTACGCGAAAGGCGTCCATGGAAATGAAGGAGCGAATTCTTAAACAACTCCAATTCATGGCTACTGAACGCGGTAGGCGTCCCGAGAACCCCAGAACTGAAGCCATGGAATTGGACCTTATCAAAGCGTTAAAGTGCAACGAAGCTGTTCTTCAAACCCGCTCCTTTCAATACCTGCAACACATGTTGCACCGCTATGCCGATACGGCAATCAGTACCATTGATTCCTTCATCACCCAACTTGCACGCCCATTCTACCGGGAGCTTCAGACCGGACTTGATTTTGATATTGAACTCGATCGAGATATTGTGATTGAACAAGCCTTGGATGAATGGATGAACAATCTTGGTGCCGATAACCAAGCCGTCACCGACCTGATGCACTTTTTGGCCCAATACCGCAACCACAAAGAGCAGTCTTGGAATACCCGGAACCTAATGGCACGGTACGCAAAGTTCCTCTTCGAGGATAGAACATATGCGCATTTGCATCAGCTGCTAAATCGCACCCCTGAATCCTACCAAAAACATTTTGATGAATTGGATGCACGACTTCAGCAACATTTGGATTATACGCTCAAAGAATCCTCTAGGCTGGCTCAAGAAGCACGTAACATGGGCTTCACACCGGATGACTTTGTACAAAAACGCTACGGGATCCTCGCTCACTTGGAAAAATTAGCAGGCGGTGATCAAGTGAGCCTGCATTCAGGAGCTATGGACGCTCTTGCAGAGGGTCGTGTGGTGCAACCAAAATGCAAACTCGTAATGCCAGATTCTTGGATTCAAGAGGCGATTGAATTTATGCAATACCGAACAGCCTCGGAGGGTGAAGTCGAACTGCTTTCGGCACTTTTGGAAATGCGTTATGCCACAACGCTGATGGGGTCCATGTACCGACATTTCATGGAATTCAACCGGAACCAACTTCGAATGCCTTTGAATTTCATGTATTTCCAAATGGCCGACTTAATCCGTCAAACCCATCCAGAGTACCTGTGCGATCGCGTTGGTCAACGATACCAACACATTTTAATCGATGAGTTTCAAGATACTAGCTTGCTTCAATGGCAATGCCTTTTCCCGCTTGTTGAAAATGCTTTGGCCTCTGGCGGTACAGCCCTAATGGTTGGAGACGTCAAGCAATCCATATACCGATGGAGAAATGGGGATGCACGACTCCTTGCCTCTTTGCCAAATGATGTGTTAGGAAATTCAATTTCTCCCCTTTGGGATGGTTTGTTTGAAGGAGTTCCCTTACAAACCAATTACCGATCTGCGAAAAACGTTATAAATTTTAATAATTCATTTTTCAATTGTTTACGAATCAGCCACAGCATGGTAACCAACCCTTTTTTCAACGAGGTTGAACAAGGTTTGCCAGCCTCAAGTTCCCCGAACTTCGCGATGGAAGGGCTTGCACAGGTTGTCGTTTTGGATCCTGAAAAATCAGGTTTATCCTTGGCCTCGGAGAGAGTAAGGCTTTGTTTGGAAATCATTCGATCCCAATTGGCTCTCGAATTCAACGGGAAATCCCTATTTCAACCGAACGAAGTGGCCATTTTGGTCCGAACCAACCGAATCGGAGCAGAAATTGCAAGCGGCCTCTTAGCAGCGGGGCAGCCGGTCATCTCTCCGGATAGTCTCGTATTGGGACAACATCCCGAAGTGGAAAAGCTCATGTTGGCATGGCAATTTCTCCAAGATTCTCGAAATATGCTGAACCAGGAAGCCCTTCTACTTGCCCTCCACCCCGAGCAATACAAACTTGGCACCCCACCGGTTGAAATAACCTCATGGTTGCACGCACAATTTCCACTTTGGAATGAAGAGCGAATTCTGCAGCTCCCCTTGGGAATGCAGCTCCATGAAATTGCCCATGTCATAGGATGCCCTTCCCAAGACGCTTATGTAAAACGACTTCTAGATGAATGGACCTTGCAATGTGCCTCCGGGTTGGGGATCCAAGAACTCCATGATTGGTGGGATAGAAATCGCAACAAAATAAAATTGCAAATTCAGGAAAGAGAAAATGCGGTGACTGTCCTCACGGTACACAGCGCCAAAGGCCTGGAATTTCCGGTCGTGATCCTCCCGGAATTGGACCGTTCACGGAAGTTATCGGTCATCGAATACCAATGGCTGCAGGCAGACCAAGATCCCTCGCTTCAGACCCAAGCCATGCAAGGAGACGAACCCAAGCCCATACACCTTGTTTCGACGAGCAGGCTCAAGAAAGGACCTGATCATTTGAAAGAAATCGGCTTGAAAGAAGATCAAAATAATGATTTGGACTATTTCAATTTATTGTATGTGGCATTGACCAGGGCCAAATCCTCCATGATCATTTTGACCGAAAAAAAATCTTCCGCTAGTGGTCCCATCACCTTTTCCAAACTGTTTGAAGAATTCGTAAAGACCACGCAAGGCCAAGAGCTGGTACACCGTGACCATACCTCTTTTGAAAGTTGGACTTTGGGCACACCTCTGAACATTACCTACGATGGGTTACCCATACAAATCGAATCCAATACGCTCCAGAAGACGTCAACCTTAAACCCTGTCCCCTTGGCGCCTAACACCCCAGGCACCTGCATCGAACAAAATTTGAATTGGCGGCAACGGCAATGGGCAGACCCATTAGAGGCAGGTAGCCTGTTTCATTATGTGGTGGCCCGTTTTGATAGGGATCGCAACAAAACCCTGGCCACAGAAGAATTGATGGCCAGGCAAGATTTACCGCTGGCTTTGCGTGAAAAGGTAAGGGATTGGGCCCTTGAAGTCGTGCAACGCGATGACCTCAAAGAATGCTGGGACGGGTCCTGCACCGTGTTGCGCGAGCTTCCTCTCCTCATGGGCAATGGTCAATTCTTGAGGCCTGATATGGTCCTGCTTCGTCACGATGGCACAGCCCGCGTTATCGAATTCAAAACAGGTTCCGCCAAGGACGAACATCTCCAACAGGTCGATCGTTATGTCACCGCCCTTCGCGAATCCGGCATCCATGCGGAGGGCGAAGTGGTATATGTCGGCAGAGAGGCTGCTTAATCGATTCCTTAGAATCGGGGTTCCAATCCCATGTTATGGAAGAGGAAAGACCATTTGTCTGCCGCCTCGTCTAGGATCATCGACGTAGGTTTCCCGGCACCATGCCCGGCCTTCACATCAATACGAATCAGAACCGGAGCCGATCCGGCCTGCTTGCTCTGCAATTCAGCGATAAACTTGAAGGAATGGGCCGGAACAACGCGATCATCGTGATCGGCCGTAGTGACCATGGTGGCAGGATAAGCAACTTTGCTGCGGACATTATGAACCGGTGAATACCCACGGAGGTATTCGAACATCTCCTTGGAATCATCGGAACGGCCGTAATCGTAGGCCCAACCGGCTCCAGCCGTGAACGTATGATAACGAAGCATGTCCATCACCCCAACGGCAGGGAAACAAACTTTGAATAAATCCGGACGCTGGGTCATGCAAGCCCCCACCAACAAGCCCCCGTTAGACCCCCCGGCAATAGCCAAGCGCTCTGGTTGGGTATAGCTGTTCTCGATCAACCACTCGCCAGCTGCAATAAAGTCATCGAATACGTTTTGCTTGCGCATTTTGGTGCCGGCATCGTGCCATTGATCCCCGTATTCGCCGCCCCCTCGCAGATTCGCCACAACATAAATCCCGCCTTGCTCCAGGAAGAACAAATTGGAAACCGAAAAACTAGGCGTCAAAGAGATATTAAAACCACCGTACCCATAGAGCAGTACCGGATTCTCTCCGGTGGGGTTCACATCTCTACGATGAGTTAAAATCATCGGTACCTTGGTACCGTCTTTGGATGTGTAAAATACCTGCTTGCTCACATAGTGATCAGGCTCAAAATCTACCTTACTTTGTTTGTAAATCTTGGAACCCCCATGAAGGTCGTATCGATAAATCACCGGGGGCTGGGTATACGACGTAAAGGAATAATAACATTCAGTTTCACCACGCTTGGCCCCAAAGCCCGAAGCTGTTCCTAAGCCGGGCAATTGAACTTCGTGAATGCGTTTTCCTTGCAAATCGTATTGAATAACCTGGGACACTGCATCTTTGAGATAAGTAGCCATGAGGTATCCTCCCGCAGATGTCACCGACAAAGGGAATTCGGTTTCCGGAATTAATTCCTGCCATTGTGCCGAAGAAGGATCCTTGGAAGAAGCCACCATGAGCCTGCGGTTTGGAGCTTTGAGATTGGTCAGAAGATAGATTCGATCACCCTCCACATGCACGATATCGCTTTCGAAATCAAGGCCAGTAATCATGGGAAGAATAAGCGCATTTTTGATTGATAAATCTTTGATATAAAGCTCATTACCGTAGGTTGCCTGGGCCGCCGAAATGAAGAGCCAGCGATTGTCTTCACTGACTACAGCACCCAAATACCGATAAGGCTGTTTCTCGCCACCAAAAACCAATTCATCGCCTCTTTGAGGCTTACCCATTCGATGGTAATACAATTTGTGATACTGAGTTTTACCGGAAAGAGCGGAGCCATCTTTAGGCTTATCGTAACTGCAATAAAAGAAGCCCTCCTGGCCTTTCCAAGAAAGGGAGGAAAACTTAACATCAAACAAAGTATCACCCAAAAGCTTGCGGTTTACCGCATCCATAATCACCACCTTACGCCAATCCGATCCACCTTCGCTAATTTGATACGCACAAAGGGATCCGTCCTCCGAAAATTGGATGCCTGCGAGTGAAGAGGTTCCGTCCTTGGAAAATTGATTGGGATCCAGAAAAACCTCCGGCGCAGCATTGTCACCGGATATTTCACGGTAGAGAACGGACTGGTTTTGCAATCCATTATTCTTGAAGAAATAAGTATATTTCCCCTCCTTGAATGGGGCCGAGTACTTCTCATAATTCCACAACTTCTCCAGCCTTTTGCGAACATCGGCACGGAACGGAATGGTCTTGAGGTAACCGAACGTTGTTTCGTTCTGCCTCGAAACCCATTCGGCTGTTTCTTCGGAGCGATCGTCTTCCAGCCAGCGGTACGGGTCCTCGACAACTTTGCCAAAATAGGTATCCAACTGATCAACACGTTTGGTATCAGGGTAACGAAGCCCCTCGCCGTAGGCCTGACCAACCGCTTTCAAGGAGGACAACATCAGCAACAGGAGAAGTAAACATGGGAAATGGAAGGTGCGCATACAATGATTTTTCTCAAAGATAGGCTCCGCATGGGCAATCCTCTCGCCACTTATTTGGTTTTCCTAAACGCAATGTACCAACGCCCGCAACTCCACTATGCGGGATGGATTTCTATAACTTCTTGACTAGAAATTTGGTTGGAAAGCAAAGTAATCCAAAGGATTCTGAAGGCTTGGCCTTCAAAGAAACATGATGGGCACGATGAGCCCGAATCATGGCTTCGAGGTAAGGGATACGCCATCGCACAGGAACCTTCCAACGACGATGAACCCAACCGTCATGCATCACAAAATACAAGCCTCCGTAGGCACAGATCCCGACTCCCAACCCCAGAATCAACGTATGGTAATCCAAACCCCACCACAAGAGGCCCACGCCCATTCCTCCAAAAAACAAAGAAAATAAATCGTTCCATTCCAAGCCTTTGCCCGATGGACGGTGATGGGTATGGTGAATAAACCAAAGCGGGCCATGCATCAGATACTTGTGAATGAACCAACCAAGGATTTCCATACCGGCCAGGCCAAGGATTATTCCGGAGAACAGGACCATTTTTTCAAACATTGGATAAAGGTAAGCCCCTCTTTCGCGAAGCTATGGTGTCAATCAGGTTGGCTGAGACTCCGACTCGATGAATGCAATTAATTCCCGAAAATCTCGGACCAACTTCAGGGGGGCTTCCCAAACAATCTCGTGTTCGGCCATATTCGCCAATGGACCTGTGACCAGGTGCGTGCAACGAGGGAAGTCAGTGCGAACCTTGGAAAGATAATCGCTGACGGAACCCTGGGCAATGGCCGAAGTCAGGGCAAAAACCGTATAGTCCGGCTTGTATTGCTCATCAAGAATTGACAAATCGGGGTAAGGAACATTGGTGCCGATATAGGTTACAATCTGGCCCCTGTTTTTGAGCAAATAGGCCGCAAAAAGCAAGCCTAATTCGTGGTACTCCCCCTCAGGGAGGTACAGAAGGTATTTCCGGGTCAGTCTACGGACCGGAATTGGTTCTAACGGGTCCACGCCCTCCAACCTATCGATGCCCACGATAATTTTCTGTCGGATGATGTTGGTGATAAAATGCTCATGAGCAGGACTGATGGACCCCGTTTGCCAAAGGATACCAATTCGACGAAAAAAAGGGAAAATGAGGTCCATCATGGCCTCTTCAACCCCGCATTGGTCAAAGGCTTTGGACAATAAGTTTCGAAAAGCCCTATCATCCAGACTAATCATAGCGAGCGTCAAAGCCTCTAACCGCTCATCCAAAGGCAGAGGCGCCATCTCATGTTCTAAAACAGCCGAATGCAACTCTTCGTTGCTCAACCGAGCCAAGGCCGAGATTTTGTGGCCTTGACGTATTAAGGCCGATATTCCCAATAATTTACGAAGATCGTCTTGGTCGTAAAAGCGAATGTTAGTTTCGCTTCTTTTAGGGCAAATCACCGCATGCCTTTGTTCCCAAACCCTAAGGGTATGGGCTTTGATGCCGGTTAAGGCCTCAATATCTTTGATGGAAAAGCGGTCCACATAGTTTCAACACCTTTGTTTCCATATTGTTTCCATGAAATTCAATCCCTGATGGGTTCCTTGACTGTATTATTGCAAATCAATTGCTCTTTATGAATCTCCAGAATATCCTCAAAATCGTTCTCCTTGGCCTCATCGTATGGTTAACCTACGAAACTATCGAGACCATTGCCGAACCCCTTCGCTTTGACAAGGAAAGGGACTACCGCTACGGTTTCGTGATTGAACGCCTCAAAATGATTCGAACCGCTCAGGTGGCCTATCGCGAAAACAACGGGGAATTTGCCGATACGTGGGAAAAACTTATCAACTATACCAAAAACGGGCAAATGAAAATTACCAAGGTGATTGGAAACCCCGATGACTCAGCAGATATCCGCAAAGGTATTCAGTACGAGACCATCCTTATTTCGGTGCGAGATTCTCTGTTCAAGAACTATCCCATCGATTCACTGTGCTATGTACCGTTTGCGAACACAGCGAAGTTTACATTACGTGCCGGTAAAGTCAAGAAAAGCAGTTTGGAACTTAACGTTTTCGAAGTCACAGACTCTGCGCCATTTGATAAAGAGAAAGTCCTTCGCGTTGGATCTATGGTTGATGCTAATCTTAGTGGGAACTGGGAATAATGCTGTTCAACTAAAAAATCATTTTTCCTGTCGGCTTACCTTTTAAGCAAATCCTTGAAGGGCTTCTTGGCATGGAATCGACAATGGTATGCGCTGGATGGCGTAGATCATAAACCCCTTCCCTACCCCTATCCTGAAATCATCCTTCCCGAATCCCTGAGTGCGTGGAGGGAATCTGAAGACCTAGGGTCAACCCAGAAATCCGTAACGTTTGCCGAAAATCTCCTCAAGAAGGGGCCTAATTCCTTTGATATCTCGGAATTGGATGGATCCGAGGAGAGTCATACGGAAGCTGAAATAATTGCCGATTTTCCGCGGCAAACATGGATTCCGGTCAGCCTGTTGGACGAATGGCCCACAACACAGTCTAACCGTGGCTTACTCATTGATCATGATCTGATTGCCGACCTAGTGACACTGTTCGAATCAGTATGCGGGCCATTGGGAAATGAAAACCTTGGTTGGCAACGGATTCCTGGTATGGACATGGCGCAGCTCTTTGCCGTACCCTTATCGATCTCCACAGAATTGCATTCCCCCACAGGACAATGGAGCTTGCACAACGCTTCCGTTTTATGGGCACAATACTGGATGGAGGCTGTCCGTAACACCGAAATCAAGGGAAGGCATATCGCCATCATCTTGGGTGATCGGGACTTTAGTCTTTGGATTTACAAGGAACAGCGGTTTATCCATCACGGAAGATACCTTTGGAATACCCTCATGGATATATTGTATCATGTGTTAGCACGTCGCTCGGATCGAGAAATTAATTGCATTCACTTCTTGCAGCAGGTGGCATGGACCGCCGAAGAACGCGGTATCCTGGACACCTCTTTCGATCATATCTTCATCCAACCTGGAGCAAGTTCAAATCCCGATTCTGATTTGTCCATTATACGGCTTGCGCTTACCCATAGCCTGCAGCAGTGGAATCAAAAATACGGATAACAGGAGGCCGTCTGGCCGGTCGCTCCATCACGGTGAAGCCTTCTCGTTGGGTGGTACGGCCTTCCACGGATATCGCTCGTCAAGGGCTTATGAATCATCTTGACTCCCGATTGAACTGGTCCCAAATACGCACCTTGGACCTCTTTGCAGGAACAGGCAGTCTAGGCCTAGAATGCCTATCACGCGGTGCCCTTGCCTTAGTCAGTTTGGACCTGCATCCCGAGGCCCTTCGCCATCTGCGTCAACTCCGCCAACAATGGGAACTGAAGCAATGGAATATTGCCGGAGCCGATTTGCTGTCGTCAGACAAGCCCAAAACCGGTTCATATCCTTGGAAATTTACCGAACGCTCATCCGAATTCCCGGAGAACGCTGGACCCTTTCAACTGGTGGTTGCTGATCCACCCTACGGCGACCCCCGTTTGGAAGGACTCGCTGACGCGCTTCTTAAAGGCTCATTATTGGTCATAGGAGGAATATTGGTCATCAAACACGCTATAACTTACCGTAGGATAGCCCTTACCCATACGCCAACCCATGTCCTTACCTACGGACAAAGCCAATTCAGTATATTTGAGAAAAGCACCTAGGCTCTATGAACTTGCGTACAGCCCTTTTCCCGGGCTCCTTCGATCCCATCACCTTAGGCCATTTGGACCTGATCCAGCGGGCCTTAGAACATTTTGACCGATTGGTAGTTGGCATTGGGTATAATACCGACAAGAAATACCTTTTCTCGCTGGAAACAAGACTCAATTGGTTGCAGGAATTGCTAGGAGGAGACAATCGGGTGCAGGTGGTTCAGTACCAAGACTTAACCGCTCGATTTTGTCAAGAAATCGGAGCCTCTTTCCTCATTCGTGGTCTTCGAAACACCACCGACTTTGAAAGTGAGAAAAGCATAGCCCAGCTCAACAGAGATTTGTTTAAGGTGGAGACTTTTTTTCTGGTTTGCGACCCTGGATTGCAGGCGGTATCATCCTCCATTGTGAGGGAAATTGTCATTCACGGAGGAAACCCCGCCCCCCTGGTTCCTGCCGTGGTCGCTCGTGGAATCTCAGCCCTAAGACCTTCGGAAGATCCGTAAATTTCTTTCACCATCAACCGGATGGATGGGTAGGTCGCCGGGAGAATTTCATGATACATACGCTGAATATCAATCCATTCCAACGACGTAATCCCTTCGTCAAGCTGAGGAAAAAGTTCCTGATTTTGTTCGGAAGAGGCGTTCATTTCGTACCATACCGTGCTTTTCAAGGCCGGATAACCCTTGTACATATACCAATGGTAGGTTTGGTAACATTGGTCTGGGTTTAACAATTTTAAACCCTTCAGGCCACATTCTTCCTCGCATTCCCTAACAGCCGTTTCGGCAGGACGCTCACCAGATTCTACTTTGCCTTTCGGCAAATCCCAACGCCCGTGTCTTTGCATCCATAACATCCGTTGATTCATAAAGACCATGCCCCCCGCTGCTTCGATGAACAGACTTCGACCACACAACTCTGCCCAAACCATATCCGGGCGATTGACCACTATTCGTTGCTCAATTACTTCATTGGCTTCCGTTCGATGAACCGATTCCTCCTTCAGCCTTTCCACAATCTTGGTCCAAACCTTGTCCACAGAGGACTCGATACCCCCCCTCGAATTAAAAGAATGAGGATCTGCTAACAACCCTTCTGGCAATAGGCTGTTGTACGCTTCCAGTACAAATGGCGTTTCATGACAGAAAAACCGATAAATTTGAGACATGAATACCCACGAGATTGCCTCTAAGATTGCCCAAATTCTTCTTGAAACCAAGGCCGTTCAATTTTCGCCTGCTCAACCTTACCAATGGGCCTCGGGCTGGATCTCTCCCATTTATTGCGATAACAGGGTCACTCTCTCTTTCCCGAAGTACAGAACGCATATTCGTCAAATGTTGGCCGACCGAATCTCCCACGAATTTAGCCAATGTGATTTGGTGGCCGGGGTGGCCACAGCAGGTATTCCTCAAGGAGTCCTCGTCGCTGAACAATTGGGGTTACCCTTCGTGTATGTCCGTTCCAAACCCAAGGATCACGGAACTCGTAGTCAAATTGAAGGCCGATGGGAATCAAATGCCAAGGTTGTCTTGATCGAAGATTTGATCTCAACCGGTGAAAGCTCCTTGCAGGCGGCCTCTGCTTTGCGTCAAGAAGGGTTGGAGGTACTGGGGGTCTTAAGCATTTTTGATTACGGATTCCCTTTGGCCGCGGCGAAATTTGCTAATCAAGGATTTCGGTTTCTCAGCTTATGCACCTACTCTGATTTGCTTGCGGCTGCTGTAGAGTATAGCTACTTGGACCAACAAAGCCTGGATTCTCTGGAGCAATGGCGCCTTGCTCCGGAATCATGGTTACCTGCCACCGCTAACTAAGGTTTTCGCAATGGCCCTCGTTGGTTCTTTGTTCAAACGAACCCTGCAAATAGGCAAATCCTTGCAGTTCAGAATTTTTAATCCCTCCTTTCATCAGAAGCTAGTCTTGTTTAGGTTGTTGCGTAAAGCCCGCAAGACCGAGATTGGAAAGTATTACGGATTTTCCTCCATCCTCGACTCGGGAAAGATTCAGAAAGAATTTAGCAGAAGGGTCCCCATCCATGACTACAATATGATGCACAATCGTTGGTGGAAATCCTACGATGAAGGCCGTTCCAATATCACTTGGCCTGGCAAAATCAAATACTTTGCCCTAAGCAGCGGGACTTCCGAGGCAGCAAGCAAGTACATCCCCGTTTCGGGCGATATGATCAAAGCTATGCGCCGAACTTCCATCAAGCAGATGTATGCCTTGACCTTGTATGATTTTTCAACATCACTCTTTGACAAAGGAGTCTTAATACTCGGGGGATCCGCAGATTTGAAATACTCTGGGCATTACTATTACGGAGATCTCAGCGGGATCAATACCTCCAAGGTTCCCCTTTGGTTCAGCCCCTTCTTCAAGCCCGGGGAAGAAATTGTTCGGATTAGAAATTGGAACGAGAAAATTGAACAAATCGTCTTGCTAGCACCCCGCTGGGATATTTGGGTGGTCACGGGGATTCCAGCATGGCTGCAATTACTGTTTGAATGCATCATTGAGCGTTACAAGGTTCAGTCGATTCATGATATTTGGCCCAACCTCCAGGTCTTTGTTTTCGGTGGAGTAGCCATCGATCCTTATTTGCCTGCTTTTAACAAATTGTGCCGCAAGCCTTTGATTTTTATTGAGACCTACCTGGCTTCCGAGGGCTTCTTCGCTTACGATGCCCGTCACAAAGACCTCAAAAAAGGGATGCGCCTCAACCTCAACAGCGGTATTTATTACGAATTCATCCCCTTTAACGAGCAACATTTCAACGATGATGGGCATATGTTACCTGGAGTTCAAGCCATTCCTTTGGACCAAGTTAAACTCCATTGCGATTATGCCTTAGTCATAACCACGTGCAGCGGGGCTTGGCGTTACCTCATCGGTGACACCATACGCTTCGAGTCATTGGAACACATGGAGATTCGCATTACCGGGAGAACCCAGCATTTCCTGAGCCTTTGCGGTGAACACCTTTCCCTTGAGAATATCAACCAAGGCCTCTTGCGGTTGTCGCATTGGTCAGGGATTGCTCTGGGCGAATGCACGGTGATGGGCCTTAACCAAAAAGGGGTCTATGGTCACCGATGGTACCTCAGCGTGGAGGATGCATCTTTGGAAAGCATGCGGTCCAGAAAATCCGAACTCGCTAATCAATTGGACGAAATTCTAAAGGAAATCAACGACGATTACAGCCTCGAACGAATGCATTCACTCAAACTTATGGAATTGGAAATTATTCCCTCCAGTTTGGCTTTGGAGTGGATGGCCGCCATAGGAAAAATCGGAGGGCAACATAAATTCCCAAGGGTTCTCAAAGGAACCTACGCCAAGTCTTGGATGGCGTTCCTCGCAAGCAAAAACTTGGGAGCGGACCACTAAAATACCAGGGTGAACCTCCAATAATCCAGAGTTCACCACCCTAGGTTCCCGATACACCACCCAAAACGGCGGACCTTCGAATCAATTTTTCGAAACCAATTGTTCCACCTTAAGCCTGGCCTTAGTCAGGTATTCCCTGCACCAATTCAATTCCTCCATGGCTTGGGTATAAGCTTGCATAGCCTGATCCAAATCTTCGCCAGGACGCTCGAGACTCTCCACCAGCTTACGAGCAGCCGCAAGCCTGCTTGCGAATTCACCAGGAGTACCGTTGATTGATCCTTCCGCCCCTTGTTTCGGGACCTTATTATTTTCCTTTCGTGCCATAGGATATCAAGGTTAGGTTGAGTACAACAAAGTAAAGGATAATTTTGACACCAAGAAACCTTTACCGAATTAGGCTATCATCCACCATCCTTAGACCATGTAATTTATGGCGTACTGGCTCTTAAAGTCTGAACCTGAAACTTATTCCTGGGATGACCTCTGCCGAGAGCAGATTGGGACTTGGGATGGCGTCCGCAACCACCGCGCCAAATTGAATTTGATGGCTATGCAACAAGGGGATTCCGCCCTTTTTTACCATAGCATTTCAGAAAAAGCTGTGGTCGGTGTGATTGAAATCGTGGAAGAGGCTTTCCCTGATCCAACTGCTGATCAGGGAAAGCCCTGGGTAGCCGTACGGGTTCGACCATTGACCCCACTAGATCGTCCGGTGACCCTCCAAGAACTCAAAAAAGACCCCAAAATGGCTGGTTTGATGCTGCTAAGTCATACCCGCCTATCGGTCATGCCCTTGAGCAAGGCGCATTTTGATGCTATCTTAGCGTGCGCTCAACGGACCGAACCGTAACAAGGTCCGAAGCCCTTTATGACACCAGGAAGGCAAAATCTCTTAGATTCTACCCAACTCAGCTTAATATTGGAGCGCTTGAGTCAAGAGTTGATTGAAAATCACGGCCATTTCAGCCGGAGCATCCTCATCGGGCTCCAACCAAGAGGATCCCTGATGGCCCAGCGAATTCATCGTATTCTCCAAAATCGCCTTCAAATCCCTGCCTCCAAAATTCCCTTTGGCCTTCTAGATGTTACCTTCCATCGCGATGATTTTCGCAGGAGGCAAGGACCGCTAATTCCCTCAACAACCCATATCGATTTTTCGATCGAAGGCCAAAACGTCATCCTTATCGACGATGTGTTATTTACCGGCAGAACACTCCGATCCGGCTTGGACGCTTTATTGGATTTTGGAAGACC
>Ga0194121_10003103_pt1 | contig 25640 bp, 25 predicted proteins | sample TA2MahCa50mmetaG_FD_148609 | JGI IMG/M metagenome (GOLD analysis project Ga0194121, IMG submission 148609) | Freshwater microbial communities from Lake Tanganyika, Tanzania - TA2015020 Mahale Deep Cast 50m | ecosystem: Environmental > Aquatic > Freshwater > Lake | place: Tanzania: Lake...
GTGGATCCGTTCAAAGGGGGCACATCACGAGGATCGCAAGGCGCAGGGGCTCGTCCTCTCGCAGAATGGTTATGTCAACGTGACTTTGACAGACCTCGACAAAGTCGCGCGCGGGCCGTTCGTGCGCTTCGATCAGCGCCGAGCCGCGGCCGAGGCGGTGGCGGGCTCCCTCGCCTTCGATCCGAAGCGCCTTGGCGCGCTCACGAGCACGCTCTCTGGTGGCAATCAGCAGAAGCTGGTCGTCGGCAAGTGGCTGCATCGGCCGCCGCGCGTGCTGCTGATGGACGAGCCGACCCGCGGCATCGATGTCGGCGCCAAGGCCGAGATGGTTGCGGTCATGCGCAGGCTCACGCAGGAGGGCATGGCGGTCATCATGGTGTCGTCCGAGATCGAGGAAGTGATCGAGAACGCCGATCGCATCCTGGTGCTGGCCAAGGGGCGACAGCGTGCGCTTCTGCCGCGGGCGGAGGCGTCGCTTGAGCGTGTGCTCAACCTGGTGTTTGCGGTTGAGGGAGCGGCAGCGTGATCCGACTGCGTTCCATGCGCGCGTTTGATGTCGAACCGAACCTGCCCGGTGGCACCGCCGCGCCATCAGCGGCCTCGCGCTATGCGCGCGACTTGTTCCGCACCTATGGCATCGTCGTCGCGTTCGTGATCCTTGTGGTCGCGGTCGGGCTTGGCAACCCGGCGTTCCTGTCGTCCGCCAACATCTTCAACATGCTCTCACAATGGGCGCCGGCCGGCATCATGGCGGTCGGCATGACCTATGTGATCCTGACCGGTGGGTTCGACCTATCGATCGCGTCGGGCTATTCGCTGTGTGCCGTCACCGCGGCCGCGCTCGGCCAGCATGTCGATCCCTGGATCGCCTATCTTGCGGCGATTGCGGTGGGCTCGCTGCTCGGCCTCGTCAACGGCACGCTGATTGCGGGCGCCAGCATCAATCCGTTCATCACGACGGTTGGCACCGGCTTCGTCATGGGCGGCGTCACGCTCGTGCTGACCGAGAACGCCGCGTTCATCGTGAGCGAGCCATCCTTCGCGACGCTGGGCGCCGGACGGTTCAACGGCTTTCCGTTCTCCGGCATCATGCTGATCGGGTTCCTGGTGATCGGCGCGGTCGTGCTCGCCCGCACGGTCTATGGCCAGGCGGTCTACGCAGTTGGCGGCAATCCTGAGGCGAGCCGGCTTTCCGGGCTTCGCGTGCGCACGGTGGTCGCCTCGACCTATGTGCTTTCGGGCTTCTGCGTCGGTGTCGCCGGCGTGATCACCGCCTCCCAGCTCAACTCCGCCCAGGCCAATATCGACCCTGCCATCGTGTTCGATGTCCTAACCATCGTGGTCGTCGGCGGCACCTCGCTTGGTGGCGGATTCGGCTCCATGTGGCGCACGGCGGTCGGCATCGGCATCATCGCGTCCATTGCGAACGGCTTCGTGCTCCTCAACATCAATCCGTTCTATCAGGACATTATCAAGGGCTCGATCATCGTCGGCGCGCTCGCGCTTGATGTGTTCGCGCGCAAGCTTGCCGCCCGCGCGCGCTGAGGTGTGCCAGCGCATCCGTTGAGGGTACGAGCGGCCGGTTATCGTCATTCCCTGGCGATGCAGAGCATCGACCAGGGAATCCATGGCGCCACACATTGGAGCGGCTGACCTATGGATTCCGGCTCGCGAGGCTCGCGACCGAACACCTTCGGTCTCCGGGCTCGCCTAGCGGCCGGAATGACGGTCTTCGAATTCGAAGGCCTCAAAACCCGAGCGTCTTCCGCCACTCGCGGGCGGCGGTCCTGGCCTCGCCCGCGGCCTCCGGGCTTTCGGGCAGCGCCGCGCAAAAGTCGTCGATCGCCTTGTCGCCCAACGGCGCCCACTTCTTCACCCAGCCGTCGAGCACAGCCTTGTTGCCGTCCTTCTTGAGGACGAAATCGATCAGCCCCTTGGTCCAGCGCCGCGAGCGCTCGGAATCGATCAGGGCCGCGTCGTTGAGCAGCCCGAGCAGCGTGTCGCCGTTGCGCCGCGCCGCATGGCCGAGCTGGCGAAAATAGGCTTCGTCAATCGCAGGCTTCGCCACCAGATTGAGCGCCGCGAGCTGCTCGCCCCAGTCATAGGCGGTGAGCGTCTTCTCCATCAGCTCGCGGAAGCCCTGCCACGCGGCATCATCCTCCCATGACCTGCGCTCCGTCGTGCCGAAGCCGAGCGAGGGATGGTTCTTCGAGAGCTCCTTGGTGCGATAGGCGATGCGCTGCACCCAGCGCAGCTGATCCGCCGACTGGAACATCGCGCAGTTCTCGACCGTGCTGGCGTGCGCGAGCTGCACGAGATAGGCCGAGCTCATCTGAACCGTGTGGACGAGATACCGCCCGGGCGTATAGAGCTGGCGCAGCGCGTCGAGCCAGTGGCGGCTCAGACCCTTGTCGTGCTCGTTCCTGCTGTGATCGTCCAGAAGCCCGTCGACATAACTCTCCTGGCCGTCCTGCAGCATGTTGTAGGTGCGATAGACCATCTGATCCGGATCGCGAAACGCGTTCCAGTCGTCATGCCTCAGCGGGCTCTGATTGCGGTGCCTGATGTACCACTGACTGAGCGGCATGTCCGGGCTCATGGCCCAGGGCGCCTTCGGGTCCGCCGTGCTCCAGATCAGATTGGTCGAGACAATCTCGTACTCGCTCGGCCGGCGCTTCTGCTTGGCGAGATGGCTGAACGTCTTGAGGGGTTTTGACAGGTCGTCGGTGTCGGCCATGGCAGAACTTCCTCCTAGAGCCGTTTCTCAAGATAGAAGCGCATATGATCTTCCGTGGTTTCGATGCGGCCCGAAAACGAGGTCAGGTTGACCTCGAGCTCGGGCATCTTGAACGGACGACCGAGCGCGCGCTCAATGGTCTCGCGGCGCACGATGCACTCGCCCTCCGTCTCGATGCGCAGATAGGCGACGTGGTCCTGCACCACGAACTCCTTGCCCGGATTGTCCTCCTCGAGCGCCTGCATCACGGCGTCGGCCATTTCGCCCGCCCGGAGCACCGGCCCGACCGAATTCTTACGTTCATCATCGCGTTTGCCAGCCATGGGCCATCCTCATCTCATGCGTGCGAAAATTTGGGTTCGATGCCGACGACGTCGACATAGATGTCGTCGCCTTCAATCTTGATCGGATAGAGCGCGAGCTCGGCATGGTCGGGGTTGACCCCCTTGCCGGTCAGCACGTCGAATTGCCATAGATGCATCCTGCAGGTCAGCACCGCGCCCTCGAGCGTGCCATCGGCAAGCTCGACCTCCTGATGCGGACAGATCGACTGAATCGCGCGCAGCTCGCCGCCCGGCGCGTGCACGACGACGATGTCGGTGCCGTCGACGGTGAAGGCTTTCATCTCGCCTTCCCAGACATCGTCCTTGCTGCAAACCTTCTGAAACGCCATCTAGGGCTCCCTGTCCCGATCCGAGAGGTCGGCGAAGTAGACGTCGAAGCTGTCCATTTGTCGCGGCTCGCACGCCCCGAAGCGCATCTCGCGGGGGAACGGCGCGGCATCGTCCTTGGCGGTCGTGCGGCGCACGCGCAAGGTCTTGCCGGGTTGATCCTTGGCGTGATGGCCGATCGAGAACTGGGCGCAATAGCGCGCGAACTCGTCCATCGAGAAATCGAGATCGATCTCGACCGTCTTGACGTGGCCATCGCCCTGAAAACGCGAGAGCACCCAGAGGCGCTTGTTTCCCTTCGGCGTGAGCGCGCAATCGGCGAGTGGCGAGACATGGCCCTTCGGGCCATGACCGTGCCGGCCGCGATAGGTCTCGATCCATTGATAGCCGTTGGAGTCGCGCCCGCCTTCGCTCACCACGCCGATGCCCATGTACTTCAGCACGGTGTCGGGCGTCGGCGGGTTGAAGCGGCCGAACACCAGCATGTCGACCAGGCTCTCATGACGCTTGTAGCGCTCGGGCTCGCACTCGAAGATCCATTGGCAGACGGGCGTGCAGAAGTGATAGCGCCTGCCCTCGAAATCGAGCTGGTGGGCGCGCGCCTTCCAGGGCGGGCCGGGCCGGTTGGCGATCGGGATCTGGCAGACATTGCAGATTGGCGGAAACACCTTCTGCTGGGTCAGGTCCTCGCGCCCGGCGAGCAGGCTGTCGATGATCGTGTCCCAATAGTGTCCGAAGCTCGCGTTCCAGCCGGGATATTTCTGGTCGAGCCAGGCGCGCTCCTCGGGCCCGACACCGGCGACCGGGTTCCACCACATGGTCGGGCGGTAGGACCACACGCCGCCTTGCTGGATGTGATGGTGCACCTCGATGTCGTCGAGGAAGTGTTGCCAATACCACGGTCGCTCGAGGCTGAGATCGGTCAGCTGGCGATCGAACTGCTTGATCACCCACTCGTGCATGAACTCCTTGAACGACATGTGCCGCTTCTCGAGCGGGATGTAGTAGTCCATCGGGATGCCCGTGAGCACCGCGAAGACACGCCAGAGCCGCCAGAAGCTGATGTCGACCGCGCGCTGTGCCTCGGCCTTCTTTCCGTGCCGCGTCATCATGTCGACCAGCGGCATGCCGAGCTGGGCATGGCGCGCCTCATCGGACTGCACGCTCGTGATCAGATTGGCGAAGGTGAAGTCACCGACGTTCTCGGCATCCGCCGCAAGGCCGACCATCTGCAGATTGGTGAAGGCGGTCTCGAAGATGAGCGAGGTCATGATCGAGTTGGTCACGGCATCGCGCGTCATCATGACGTCGTCGAAGCAGTGGCGGCCGCCGATGATCAGCCAGTTTTTGGTGTGGTGGGCCTCGTGTGCCCAATCGAACTGGCGGTCGCGCGAGAGCAGCTCATGCGGGAAATAGAGCTGGAGCTGCGAATGGCGCATCTCGTCCAGCATGCCGAAGGTCGCCATGTTGCGCATCGAGCCCGCACGGCCGAAGCGCGCGTTCTGGCCCTGGAGTGCGCAGGCGGCGTATTCGGTGAGCGGGATCGCACCATAATGGAGCTTCAGGATGCCCATCCACTCCGGCCCGGCCTGATCGTAGAACTTCGAGCGCCCGAGCGCGGCCTTCACCGAATAGACGCCGGCATCCTTCTCACGCTGCACCTGAACGTATTCGCGATAGGCCACCTTGTAGGGCTCGTCATAGGCGGCCCAGGCCGCTTCCGGCAGGCGATAGGGGTCGGCGAGGGCCTCCGGGAACAACTCGGACTCGCCGACATAGCGCGGCGACCAATTGGTCGAGCGCGCAAGGTCGTACCACTCGGAGCGATCGAGCATCGCCATGGCGGTCTCCCTGTATTCGGCGCGGCGCCCTTATGAGTGGGCGCTCGTGACGCGAGGGTGGCGAGCTCTCCGCCCCCTCTCAAACGAAATAGACGTCGAGGCAGTCGAGATGGCGGAGGTTCGCGTCCTTGACCTTCATGGTGGCGGGGAAGTGCTGCGCGCTGTCGTCATCGGTCGTGCGCCGAACGCGCAGCGTCTTGCCCGGTTGATTGGGCACGTGGAGCCCGACCGAGTGCACTTTGCAGGCTTCCGCCACTTCGGCGAAGCTCATCTCGGTGTCGACATTGACCACCTTGATGTGCGCATCGCCTACGAAGCGCGAGAGGATGCCGAGATTGGCCATCGCGCCTACTCCGCCGCCTGCTTTCGGTAGCCGTTGATCCACGAATAATCGTAGCCGTCACGGCCGCCGTTCGAGACGACGCCGATGCCCATATAGGTGAGCACGTTGGGCAGCGTGGGCGGGTCGATCACGCCCGAGTACATGCGATCCACGATGGTCTCGAAGTCCTTATAGCGCTCGGGCTCCTGCTCGAAGATCCATTTGCACACCGGCGTGCAGAAATTGTAGCGCTTCTCCTTGTAGTCGAGCTGGTAGACCCGGGCCTTCCACTTCGGCCCCGGCCGGTTGGAAACCGGGATCTGGCACATATTGCAGATCACCGGAATGCAGTTCGGGTGAGTCTTCTCCTCGTGGCCATCGAGCAAATTGCCGATGATCACGTCCCAGTAGCGGCCATAAGAATCGTTCCAGCCCGGGTATTTCTTCTCGAGCCACTCGCGCTCCTTGGGCCCGACCGCGCCGGGCGGGTTCCACCACACCGTCGGGCGCCACGACCAGATGCCGCCCTGCTGGCAGTGGTGATGGTTCTCGATGTCATCGAGGAACATGTCCCAGTACCACGGCTTCTCGAGGCCGATGTCGTTCAGCTGACGCACGAACTGCTTGATCACCCACTCGTGCATGAACTCCTTGAACGACATGTGCCGCTTCTCGAGCGGAATGTAATAGTCCATCGGGATGCCGGTCAGGATCGCGAACAGGCGCCAGACCCGCCAGAACGAGATGTCGAGCGCCTTCTGGGCCTCCGCCTTCTTGCCGTTCTTGATCAGGATCTCGATCGAGGGCGTGCCGAGCTGGGCGTGACGCGCCTCGTCCGACTGGATGCTCGTGATCATGTTCGAGAAGGTGAAGTCGCCGATCGCCTCCGAATCGGCGGCGAGGCCGACCATTTGTAGGTTGGTCAGGCCGGTCTCGAAGGCGAAGGAGAGCATGATCGACGTCGTGATGGCGTCGCGCGTCATCATGATGTCGTCCATGCAATGGCGCCCGCCGAGCACCGCCCAGTTCTTGGTGTGGGTGGCCTCATGCGCCCAATCGAACTGGCGATCGCGCGTGACGAGCTCGTGCGGAAAGAAGAGCTGCAGCTGAGTGTGCCGCATCTCGTCCATCATGCCGAAGGTCGAGGTGTTGCGCATGCCGGGCGCCTTGGAGAATCGTGACATGCGCCCCTGCGCCTGGCAGGCCTGATACTCGGTCAACGAGACCGCGCCGTAATGCAGCTTGAGCAGGCTGAGATAGCCTTCATCGGCCGAGTCGTAGAACTTCGAGCGGGAGAGCGCGGCCTTGACAGAGTAGGCGTTGGCGTCCTTCTCGCGCTGGACCTTGACGTATTCCCGGTAGCTCACCTTGTAGGGCTCGTCGAACGCCTCCCACGCCTTCATCGGCAAGCCATAGGGATCGCTCAGATCGGCCGGGAACAACTCGTTCTCGGCCACATAGCGCGGCGTCCAGTTGGTTTCACGCGCCAAGCCGTACCACTCCGAGCGATCGAGCAGCGCCATGGTGAACTCCCTCCGTCCAAAACCGTGTCGAGGCGCCAGCCGCGGCGCCGGCATCCATTCAGAACTCTATACAGCCGGGTCTACCCCGCCTCAAGGCAGGTGCCAGGGCCGGGCCGAATTTGGATAATGTATGCAAAAAACCTGCGACTTCAAAGCCTGGCTCGATTCGGGAATTTGAAGCTCGATTTTTCACCGGGGCCATCCATCCAGAGCCGAGCGGCGGGGGCGCTTACTAGGGGGATACCGCATCTCGTGGTCGTGTGGCCCCTCGCGGGCGCGGATTTGCCGTGGCGACACCGCGCCGACACCGGATTGCCACACACGATTACGGATTGGTAATAGAAATTACCTTTTAGGGGTCTCGCAACACCTGTCGTACAAAAGTATTAGCGGCACCCAATTTGACGAAAAATACGTGCTTGGCGATTGAGCGTTCAGCAGCCTTGTGAGTTAATTCTGCCCCAGGCGGCCGACGCATGCGGTGCGCCACGGCCTGAACCGTCAGGAGAGACGTAGACCGTGAAAAAGCGCGCTCTTTGGCTGGCAGCAGCTATGACCGCAGCAGTCCCGTTTGCTGCCGCGCATGCGGATGGCCACATGGGAGCACACGACGAGGGTTGGTACCTTGGCGTCGGCGTCGGCGCGAACTGGCTCCAGGATTCGGAAGTCGGCGGCCTGAACTCGACCATCGACACGGATCTTGGCGCCCTTGGCGTGATCCGCTTTGGTTACCACTACGGCAATGGGTGGTTGACCGAGGTGGAAGTCGGCTATCGCCGGAACAATGTCGACCAGATCAATGGGGTTGATGCCTCCGACAAGGTCAACAACCTCGATGGCATGATCAACGTGCTGTACCAGTTTGAGACCGGCACGATGTTCCGGCCGTATCTCGGCGTGGGCCTCGGTGCGTCGAGCGTGCGCCTGGATAACATCACGCCGATCGCGGGCACGCGTATTGACGACTCCGACGTTGTCTTCGCCTATCAGGGTATCGCGGGCGCCATGATCGATATCGACCAAGCGCTTGGGGTGTTCCTCGAGTATCGCTATCTCGGCACGGACGAGCCCGACTTCAACACGGACTCGGGCATTTCGGTTGAGGCCGAGAACCAGAATCATTCGGCGTTGATCGGTCTGCGCTACAAGTGGGCCAAGCCGAAGCCGGCGCCCGAGCCTGAGCCGGTGATCGAGCGTGCGGCCGAGGAGCCGCCGCCGGCGCCCGAGCCCGAGCCGGAGCCGATTCCGCGCAACTTCATCATCTTCTTCGACTGGGATCAGGACGTCATCACGCAGGAAGCGATGGGCATCCTGTCCGAAGCGGCCAACTACGCCAAGCAGGCGGGCGTTGCGCGCATCGTGCTCACCGGCCATGCGGACCGGTCGGGCTCAGCGTCGTACAACGAGGGTCTCTCGCTCCGTCGCGCCAACAACGCCATGGCCGAGCTGGTCAATCTCGGCATCGCGCAGGACGCGATCGCGGTGTTTGCGAAGGGCGAGGCCGAGCCGCTCGTGCCGACCGATGACGGCGTGCGCGAGCCGCAGAACCGCCGCGTCGAGATCGTGCTCGAGTAGAGCAAGACGCGCAGTACGACTAACGGGGCGCCGGCCGATGGCCGGCGCCCTTTCCTTTTGGCGCTCCTGACATCGACCGCGACGGGCCATCGCCGCACCATGAACCGGCAAGAAAATAAAGCGCCGCCCCGAGGGGCGGCGCCTGTTGCAAACCGCGGCGAGCGACTTCAGCGAGAAGACTGTCGCTACTTGGCTGCCTTCTTTTTCGATTTTTTCTCGGGTTTGCCCGCTGCCGGCTCGATGTCGGAAACCGCAAGCTTCAGCGGCGATGATGAGCAGCGCGTGATCCCGTGTGCCCCGGCCTCGGGGCGCGAAGCGGCAAACTGCTTCAGGCCGCCCTTGTCGATCTTGAGCACCTCGTCGAACAGATTGGGCACCTGCCGGCAATAGCCGTGCGTGTCGGTGCCGGCACGACGCGAGGCGTCATTGGCCAGTCGGGTCACGAGCAGATCGAGCTGGCGTCTGCCGCCGCCGCCATGGCGCTTGGAATAGTACTTCTTGAGCGTGCCGCCATTGCTCTTGAGCTCGGTCTTGAAGCGGGTCACGAACTCGCCGTACTGGGCCGACTTGCGGCAGCGTAGCCCCGCGACCAAGAGGTCCGACTGCAGCACCCGCAACGACAATGCCGCGTAGTCTGCGTCGCTTGCGCAGGACTTGGCGAAGGCCGTTCCTTCGCTGGCCAAGAAGGCCAACAACGTGGCGAATGCCACGGCGCCGATCCCCCAGCGCCGGCGGTGCGCCTTAACCATGCTCAACCCCCTTCGACAAATCGATCCGCGGTCGGCTTGTGTCGCCTGGTGGGGCGACCGTGCCACCATCGCGTCCCGATTTCAAGGCGCTGGCTGGCTTCCAACGCATCAACGAAGCGCGCCGCTCGACGAAATCACAAGCGCGAGCCGTCGTACCTTACGCCACGACAATCCGAAGGCTGGTTAACGCGACGCTGACTTCCGTCGGCTCACCCGAACAACCCAAGGTGAGGTCGTCTCGGCAGATTGGCGCTTCCCCGCAGGGTCCAGTAGCATGGTGCCGCCCGGGCGATCATCCGTGGCGGGGACCGATGATGAACGCGGGTCAGACCAGATTTCTGTTCCTGAATGTGGGCCACTTCCTGACCCATTTGTTCATGCTGCTTTATCCGACGGTTGTGCTCGCCCTCGTGATCAAGATGGAGCGACCCTATTCGGAACTCCTGGCCTATTCCCTGGTCGGCTTCATCGCCTATGGCGCCGGTGCCCTCCCAGCCGGCTGGCTCGCGGATCGCTTCGGGCGCAAGGGCGTGCTCGCCGTCTTCTTCGTCGGCATCGGCATTGCCTCTATCCTGACCGGTTTTGCCGATACCCCGCTCGAGATCGGCATCGGACTCGCCTTCATCGGATTGTTCGCGTCGATCTACCACCCGGTCGGCATCGCCATGGTGGTCGAGGGGCGTGACAAGGTCGGGAAGGCGCTCGGCCTCAACGGTGTCTGGGGCAATATGGGCGTTGCCCTCGCGCCCTTGATCGCCGGCGCCATCACCGAATCGATCGGCTGGCGCTACGCCTTCATCATTCCTGGCGTGATTTCGCTCGTGTTTGGCGCGCTGTTCATTGCGCTGGTGCGCGGCGGGCCGCCGACTCACGCGGTGCGGGCCGGGAAAGGCGGTTCAGACGGAGAGCGGCTGCGCATTCCGATTGGCATCCTTGCGATGCTCGCGATCGGCGCCCTCGGCAGCGGCCTCGTGTTCAATACGATGACCGTGAGCATGCCGGCACTGTTCAACCACGGCCTGAGCTTCCTCGAGGGCTCGGTCACGCGCATCGGCCTGGTCATTACGATAATCAGCGCGGTTGCCGCCTTCACGCAGATCGGCGTCGGGCTCCTGGTCGATCGCTTCCCCATTCGCCCGATCTGGCTCGCCATCTGCCTGATCGAGGCGCCGCTCCTGGCGCTCACGGGGGTGCTGGTCGACGCCAGCCTGCTCATCGTGACGATCCCGCTCGTTTTTCTGGTTTTGGGCGAGATCCCCATCCAGGACGCGCTGGTGGCACGCTACACGACCGAGGCGTGGCGCGCGCGCGTTTACGCCATGAAGTTTGTGCTTGCGATCAGCATCTCGGCGGTGACCGTGCCGATGATCGCGCTGCTCCAAGGGTCGACCGGCGACTTCTCTGGCGTCTACGCGGTCCTGGCGGGTGTTGCCGTGATGGTTGCGCTGGCGGCCGCAATGTTCACCCGCGGCGTGCGCACTCATGATCGTGCGGCTCCGAACGCGCAGCCGGCGGAGTAAGCTCTCAATGGCCGCTTCGTCGCGGCGCGGCTTTCGTGCGGCAGCCCTGGTTGGGTTCTTCTCCTTGCTGTCGATCCTGGTGCTCGCTCAAGCGCGGCCATCAGCGTGGGCCGGCGAGATCGACGAAGGCGAGGCGCTGTTCAGGGCCCGTGTCGCGCCGCCGGGGACGTCGGGCGCGCTGCTATCGGGCCTCGGCCCCACCTACAACGTCGAGGGCTGCGCCGGCTGCCATTTGAACAACGGCCGCGGCCGCCCGCCCTTGCGGCTCGGCGAGCCCTTGACCCAGATGGTCGTGCGGCTCTCGATCGATTTCGCCGGCGAGATCGTGCCGCACCCGGCCTATGGCGTGCAGCTCAATGATCAGGCGGTGCCAGGCGCAACGCCCGAGGGTCGCGCCTTCGTCGAATACAGCGTGATCAAGCGGCGCTATGGCGACGGCACTGGCTTCGAGCTTCTGAAGCCGCATTACGGCTTTCTCGACATGGCGTTCGCGCGCCTGGACGAGCGCGTGCTGATTTCGGTGCGCATGCCGCCGGCAGTGAGGGGTCTCGGTGCGCTGGAGGCCGTGCCCGAGGACGCCATTCAGGCTCTGGCCGATCCGACCGACGAAAACCGCGACGGCATTTCGGGTCGGCCCAACCGCGTCGTCGACATCGTGACAGGGCGAGAAACGCTCGGGCGCTTCGGCTGGAAGGCGGGCCAACCGACGCTGCGTCAGCAGACCGCCGAAGCCGCGCGCATCGATATGGGCGTGACCTCGTCGCTCTTTCCGCTCGAGGACTGCCCGCCGGCGCAGGACCAGTGCGCGCGCATGAGCATCGATCGTTCGTTGGAGTTAAGCGATCGGGCGCTTCAGGCGATCGAATCCTATCTACGTCATCTGCCCCCGCCGAAACGGCTTGGGGCGCGAAACGCGACGTCCGAGCGAGGGGAACGCCTGTTTACCGAGTTCGGCTGCACCCTGTGTCATGTGCCGGCGCTACCAAGCCCACCGGCTCCCACCGGCGCCGTCGCTGCCTATACAGACCTCCTGTTGCACGACATGGGCGAGGGCTTGGCCGATCATCGGCCCGATCATCAAGCCAGTGGGCGCGAATGGCGTACCGCCCCGCTCTGGGGCCTCGGCCAGGAGGCGGCGGCGGACGAGCAGGTTCGCTATCTGCATGACGGTCGCGCGCGCGATCTCGCCGAGGCGATCCTTTGGCATGGCGGTGAGGCCAGCATCGCGCGCGAGCGCTTCCGCGTGGCCCGCGCCGCGGATCGCGCCGCGCTGATCGCGTTCCTGAAGTCGCTCTGACGCCGCTCCCTGAGAAAGGGCACGCAAAGCCCTTGACATAATCACCTATATATCTATAAATATAGAAATATGAAAACGAACGAAGCCCTCTCTGCCCTTGGCGCCCTGGCGCAGGAAACCCGCCTCGAGGCCTTTCGAACGCTGATTCGGGCCGGGCAGAGCGGCCTGCCGGCGGGTGACATCGCCCAGCGGCTCGGCGTCGGCCCGACGGTGATGTCGTTTCATCTGACCGAGCTAAGCCGGGCCGGGCTGATCGGCTCAAGGCGGGAAGGACGCTCGATCATCTACACCGCGAGCTTCGCCCGCATCGGGGCGCTGCTCGATTACCTCATCGAAGACTGCTGCCTGGGCGCCTGCGGCACCCGGGCAACCAACCCCAAGGAGAGCTGCTGTGAAGCGGATGCACGTTAATCTCTCGGTCGAGAGCATCGAGCAATCGACCGCGTTCTACACGCAGTTGTTTGGCGCGGAGCCGACCGTGCGCCACGGCGACTACGCGAAGTGGATGCTCGATGACCCGAAGGTCAATTTCGCGATCTCGGCCCGCGGCCACGCCACCGGCGTCGATCATCTGGGCATCCAGGTTGAAAGCGACGGCGAGCTCGCGGACGTGACGGAGCGCCTGAAGTCCGCCGGTCAGTTCGTCCTCGATCAGAAGGACACGGCCTGCTGCTACGCCAAGTCCGACAAGGGCTGGGTCTTGGATCCCCAAGGCATCGTGTGGGAGACGTTCTTCACGAAGGGCGCGCACACGAGCTATGGCGATGACACGCTGATCCGCAACGTCGTGCCGGGAGGCGTACCCGCCAAAGGTGGCAGCGCGTCGTGCTGCGGACCTCGGGTTACGGCGGCAGCCGAAGCCTGATGGGTGTTCAGCTCGCCCGGGCGGCGCGCTTGCGATCGTTCGGGTCGAGCAGCTTTTTGCGCAGGCGGATGCTGGTCGGGGTCACCTCGACCAGCTCCTCCTCCTCGATATAGGCGAGCGCCCATTCGAGGCTCATGCGCGGCACGGGCGTGAGCCTGATGTTCTCATCGTGCGAATGCGTGCGCACGTTCGAGAGCTGCTTGGCCTTTAAGGGGTTCACGTCGAGGTCGCTGCCCTTGAGGTGCTCGCCGATGATCATGCCGCCATAGACCTTGACGCCGGGCTCGATGAACAGCGGCCCGCGCTCTTCCAAGTTCCAAAGCGCGTAGGCGACCGCGACACCATCCGAGTTCGCGATCATCACGCCGTTGGTGCGCCCCGCGATCGGCCCCTTGTGCGGCGCGTAGGAATCAAACACGCGATACATGACGCCGGTGCCGCGCGTCGTGGTCATGAACTCGTTGTGGTAGCCGATCAATCCTCGCGACGGCGCGAGGAACTTGAGCCGCGTCTTGCCACCGCCCGAGGGCCGCATGTCACGCAGCTCGCCGCGGCGCTTGCCCAGCGCCTCGACCACGACACCGACAAAGGCGTCGTCAACGTCGACCAGCACCTCCTCGATCGGTTCCAGCATCTGGCCGGTCGCGGGGTCTGCCTTCTGCACCACGCGCGGCCGGCTGATCGAAAGCTCGAAGCCCTCGCGCCGCATGGTTTCGATCAGCACGCCGAGTTGTAGCTCGCCGCGCCCCGCGATCTCGAGCGCGTCGGTGTTCTCGGTCTCGCGCACGCGGATTGCGACATTGCCCTCGGCCTCGCGCATCAGGCGCGCGCGGATGACGCGGGATGTCACCTTGTCGCCCTCACGGCCGGCGAGTGGCGAGTCATTGATCGAGAAGGTCATCGCGAGGGTCGGCGGGTCGATCGGGCGCGCAGCGATCGGCGCCGTCACGGAGGGGTGGCAGAGCGTGTCGGGGATGCTCGCGGCGGTGAAGCCCGCGATCGCGACGATATCGCCGGCCTGTGCTTCCTCGATGCCGACCCGCTCGATGCCGCGGAAGGCCAGGATCTTCACCACCTTGGTATCTTCGATGGGCTCGCCCTCGCGGGTCATCGCCTTGACCGCCATGTTCTGGCGCACCGTGCCGCTCAGGATGCGCCCGGTCAGCAGGCGCCCGAGATAGGGGTCATATTCCAGGATCGACGCCAGCATGGAGAACGGGGCATCCCGGTCGGCCTTCGGCGGCGGCACGTGCGCGAGGATGGTCTCGAACAGCGGGTGCATGTGGGCACGCGGACCGGTGATCTCGTGATCGGCCCAGCCTTGCTTCGACGAGGAGAAGAGGGTGGGGAAATCGAGCTGCTCCTCGGAGGCGTCGAGCGCCACGAACAGGTCGAATACCTCTTCATGCGCTTCGTTCGGGCGGGCGTCGCTGCGGTCGACCTTGTTGATCACCACGATCGGCCGAAGGCCCAGCGCCAGCGCCTTCGCCAGCACGAACTTGGTCTGCGGCATCGGGCCCTCGGCCGCGTCGACCAGCACGAGCACGCCATCGACCATGCCAAGCACGCGCTCGACCTCGCCGCCGAAATCGGCGTGACCCGGCGTGTCGACCACGTTGATCCGCGTCCCCTGCCACACGATCGAGGTGCATTTGGCCAGAATGGTGATGCCGCGCTCGCGCTCGAGGTCGTTCGAATCCATCACGCGCTCGGCCACGCGCTGATTGTCGCGAAACGAGCCCGATTGGCGCAGCAGCGCGTCAACCAGGGTGGTCTTGCCGTGGTCGACGTGAGCAATGATCGCGATATTGCGGATATCCATGGTCAGCAATCGGGTCTCGATGTCGGGGCGGGGCCCAAAGGGGGCGTCAGGGCGCAGGGGCCGGCGGTTCTATACACAATGCCCGCGGCGAGCGCGAGTGCCGGATGACCGAAATCAGCCAAAATCGGCGCCGGGCGGCCGCTTGCGCCCCGTAACTGAACCTGGGATGGTTAAACAATCGTGACCTTGGGAGGCAGAGCGCCATGGACAATGCGGTTGGGACCACGTTGATCGACAATGAGCGGGTCAAGGTCACCCGCTGGCACTTCAAGCCAGGGGCGCATACAGGCTGGCACCGCCATGAGTACGACTATGTGGTGGTGCCGGTGACCACCGGCAAGCTGCTGCTCAAGGAGCCCGGCAATACCGAGCGCACGGTCGACATCACGCTTGGTGTGCCCTATTCCCGCAATGTCGGCGTCGAGCATGACGTGATCAACCCGAGCAAGACCGAGGACGTGGTCTTTATCGAGGTCGAGATCAAATAGCCGGCGTCACCCGCCCGCTTGGGGCGCCGCGAGACGGAAAAGGCCATCGCCGCCCATAACATCCAGACACAATGCTGCATCGCCGGCGGCGGCCCCGCCGGCCTGATGCTCGGGCTTCTGTTGGCGCGCGCTGGCGTCTCCGTGGTCGTGCTCGAGAAGCATGGCGACTTCCTGCGCGACTTCCGGGGCGACACGATCCACCCCTCGACGCTCGAGCTGATGCATGAGCTCGGTCTGCTGGACGAGTTTCTTACGCTGCCGCACCAGCGGGTGTCGCGCTTCGGCCTGCAATTCGGCGAGCGCCAGATCAGGCTTGCCGAGTTCAGCCGCTTGAAGACGCGCTGCCGGTTCATCGCGATGATGCCGCAATGGGACTTCCTGAATTTCCTTGCGGCCGAGGGAGCAAAGCTCGAGACATTCCAACTTCGTCGCTCGACCGAAGTGACGGGCCTGATCGAGCAGGATGGTCGGGTCATTGGGGTCAAGGCACGCGAACCGGTGGGGGACATCGAGGTTCGAGCCGCCCTCGTGATCGGCGCGGATGGGCGGAGCTCGACCGTGCGCGAGCGCGCCGGCCTGAAGGTCGATGTCATTGGCGCGCCGATCGATGTGCTCTGGTTTCGTCTGCCAAAGCACCATAGCGATCCCGACGAGACCATGGGCCGGTTCGACCGGGGTCGGGTCGTTGTCACGCTCAACCGGGGTGATTACTGGCAGTGCGCGTTCGTCATCGCCAAAGGCAGCGCGGAGCAGCGCCGGCAGGCGGGTCTGGCGGCCTTTCAGGCAGAGATTGCGCAGGCTGCGCCCTTCGTCGCTGATCGGGTTGGCGCGCTCACGACCTGGGACGACGCGAAGCTCCTCACCGTTCGGGTCGACCGGCTGGCCCGCTGGTGGAAGCCGGGCCTCTTGTGTATCGGCGATGCTGCGCACGCGATGTCGCCAGTCGCCGGTGTCGGGATCAACCTCGCAATCCAAGACGCGGTAGCGGCCGCCAATCTGCTCGCGGCGCCTCTGCGTGAAGGGCGGACGCGTGACACCGATCTCGCGCGGGTCCAGAAGCGCCGCGCCTGGGCGGCGCGCACGACGCAGCGTCTACAGGTCGCGATCCAAAATCGCGTCATCGCGCCAAGCTTGAATGTCGATCGCCCTCTCGACGTGCCGTTCGTGTTCCGACTGGTCGAGCGTCTGCCGCCGCTGAGGGCGCTCGCCGCGCGATTGATCGGCGTCGGGCTCCGGCCCGAGCACATCGGCCCGGCGCTCGCATCAGGCCGCGTGCCGGGCCCGGCGCCAGATTAGGCCGCGAGCTTGGGCTCCGTTGCCGGCGCGCTCTGGCGGGCCAGCATCACGTCCTGCCAGCGCATCAGGCGCGTTCGCTGCTTCAACATGGGCTGGCTCTCCGACACCATGCCAAGATAGGGAATGATCGGCAGCACGAAGAGGTCCGCGAGGCTGAGCGCGTCGCCGGCGAAGAAGCGGCTCTCGGCGAGGGCCTCATCAAAGATGGTCAAATGGCGTTCGAGAATCGGCAGATTGGCCTTGAGCGCCACTTCGTCCACCGGCACGCCGCGGCTCGGAAACACCAGGCGCGGGATGATCAGGCCACGAACCGCGCTCGGATAGAGATAGTCGAGCGTCGCGCTGATCCATTTTGGTCCATCACCGCGCGGCCGCGCGCATCGGCCGGCTGAAGCGCCGGGCCCTTGAAGGCCTCATCGACATAGCGGGTGATCGCGAGGGTCTCGAACACGCGCACCTTGCCGTGCTCGAGAATCGGGATCTTGCCAAATGGATGCAGGCTTCGGAGTCTGTCCGAGCCGAACTCGACCGGCTCAAGCCGATGCGACACACCCTTCTCTTCGCAGGCGAGCCGCACTGTACGCGTATAGGTGCTGGGCGCTACGCCGTGAACGATTACATCGGCCATTTCTATCTCCCTTCGGTGGCAATGAAGTCCGCAAGGCATTCGAAGCTGCTGGCCCAGCCGCCCTCATGGGCTTTCGCGGAGGACTCGCTCGGCAGGCGGCTGTGTTCGAGAAGGAGCTCAGTGGCGTCGCCCTTGGCATCAAGGCGGACAGAAACGAGGCTCTCAAGTCCGGCGATGTCACCTTGCTCCCAGACCCAGGTGAAGCTGACGCGCTCGTGTGGCTGGATGATAAGAAACTCGCCGCGCAACCAATGACGCTTCTGGTCGGGCGCAATCATGCACAGGCGATAGGGGCCGCCGACGCGCGCTTCAAATTTTTCGATCTCGATGGTGAAGCCGCGCGGGCCATACCATTGCTGCACCTTTGCGGGATCGGTGAAGGCGCGGAACACGGCCTCGCGCGGGGCCTGCAATGTGCGGCGCATGGAGAGAAGATGAGTGGCGGGCGTGCCCTGAAGCTCGGCCATCACGGGTTCTCCGATTTCTTCGCTTCGGCGAGCAGGTCGGCGAGCCGATCGAACGAGTCATTCCAGAAGCGCCTCTGGGTCGTGATCCAGTCGAGCGCGGTATCGAGCGTCGTCGGGTTCAGGCGGCAGCGCAGCGTGCGCCCGACGCGCCGCCGCTCGATCAGACCGGCGCGCTCGAGGAGCCGAAGGTGCTTCGAGATCGCGGGCGCCGAGATCGGGAACGGCGTGCTCAGCTCGCCCACCGTGCACTCGCCACGTGCCAGCCGGGCCACGATCGCCCGCCGGGTCGGGTCCGAAAGGGCCAGGAACGCCTGATCCAGGCCGGGATGTTCATAATTAACCATAAGGTTAATAATAGAGCGGTGCTGCGCGTAGGTCAAGCCGCCGCAGACCCACCGTAAAGAATCCGTCACATCACGGTATCGAATCTATCGCCGCGCCTGATTAGCTTCGCCACGAAGGCCGAGCACGAGCCAGGCGACCCAACGCTCGGCCGGCTGATGGTTTTGGAGCGCAGGAGGATTGAGGCATGTGGCGAGCGTTGATCGGCGCCGGCGTGGCGGCGATTTCGGGCATGATTGTGGTGGGCGTGGCCGGCTCGGCCGAGGCGCGCGACGAGCTTCGGATCGTCGGGTCTTCGACGGTGTTTCCCTTCGCGACGACGGTAGCGGAGGAGTTTGGGCGCGCCGGTGAGTTCAAGACGCCAGTGGTCGAGAGCACCGGCACGGGTGGCGGACTGAAGTTCTTCTGCGAGGGCGCCGGAGTCGATTCACCCGACATTGCGAATGCCTCTCGACGGATCAAGAAGTCCGAGGTCGAGGCCTGTGCCAAGAACGGCGTCGTCGACATCCACGAGGTGAAGATCGGCTTCGATGGCATCGTGCTGGCGCATGCCAAAGGCGCGACGCCGGTCAAGTTCACGCTCGCGCAAATTTGGCAGGCGCTGGCCAAGGACGTAATCGTGGACGGCAAGATCGTTCCCAATCCCTACAAGATGTGGTCGGAGATCGACGGTTCGCTGCCTGCCACAAAGATCGAGGTGATCGGCCCGCCGCCAACCTCGGGTACGCGTGACGCGTTCAACGAGCTCGCCATGGAAGGTGGTTGCAAGACCTTCCCCGAGGCCGAAGCGCTCAAGAAGGAGGACGAGAAGAAGTACAAGGCGCTGTGCCAGTCCGTGCGCGAGGACGGTGCGTACATCGAGGCCGGCGAGAATGACAATCTGATCGTGCAGAAGATCGAGGCCAACGACAAAGCCTATGGCGTCTTCGGCTACAGCTTCCTCGATCAGAACCGCGACAAGCTGGTCGCGGTTCTGATCGATGACACCGAGCCAAGCTATGAGAACATCTCTTCTGGGGCGTACTCGGTCTCACGCGCGCTTTATTTCTACGTCAAGAAGGCCCATATCGGTGTCATTCCGGGCTTGAAGGAATATGTCGACCTCTGGACCCTGGAATCAACCTTTGGGCCTGAGAGCTTCCTTGCCGACAAGGGCCTGATCGCGCTGCCTGATGATCAACGCGAGGCGCAGCGTGCCTCGTCGGCAGCCATGGAGAACCTGATTCTGGACAAATAGCCGAGGGCGCCTCGGCATCAATGCGGGGCACCGGTCATGAGCGATGAAGATCGCACCGACGGAGTTGATGGGGCGACGTTTGCCTCGCTCGTCGGCATCCGGTTGTCCCGTCGCGAGGTACTAAAGGCGTTCGGTGCGTCCGCCACCACGGCCGCCATTTGCGGCGTATCGACCTTGAACACGGCGCAGGCTGGACTCGACGGCAGCGGTCTGGCCTTCAAGGAACTGGCGAAGACAAACGACGCCACGCATCACGTGGCCGAGGGTTATGAGGCGCTGGTGCTGATTCGCTGGGGCGATCCCGTGCTGCCGGGCGCACCGGCCTTTGACCCGTCAAACCTCACGGCCGCCGCCCAGGAAATGCAGTTCGGCTACAACTGCAATTTAATCGCCTATTTGCCGCTCCCGGTGTCCGAGGGCGCCACTCCCTCAGGGCTGCTGTGCGTCAATCACGAGTACACGATTCCGGAATTGATGTTTCCGGGCCATGAGGCGGGGGAGATCACCAAGGAGCCAGTCGAGATCGAGATGGCGGCGCATGGCCACTCGGTCGTCGAGATCAGCGAGGGCGGCGGCACGTGGCAATTGGTGGCAAACAGCCCGCGCAACCGCCGACTCTCCATGCTCTCGAGTGAGATCGCCATCGCCGGTCCGGCGGCAGGCCATGAGCGGCTCAAGACCTCGGCCGACCCAACCGGCACTCGGGTGATTGGCACGCTCAGCAACTGCGCCGGTGGCACGACGCCTTGAGGAACGGTCCTGATCGCGGAAGAGAACTTTCACTTGTACTTCGCGGGCGAGCCGCCCAAGGGGCTGGAGGCGGCGAACTTTGCCCGCATCGGCATCGAGGGCCGGCCGAGGTACCGCTGGCACCGGTTTTTCGAGCGTTTCGATGTCGCGAAGGAACCCAATGAGCCCAATCGGTTTGGCTGGGTGGTTGAGCTCGACCCGTTTGAACCAAGCTCGACTCCTGCGAAGCGCACAGCGCTCGGGCGCTACAAGCACGAGGCCGCGACCTGTGTCGTGAACAATGATGGCCGCGTCGTGGTCTATTCGGGTGACGATGCGCGGTTCGAATACATCTATCGCTTCGTCTCGGACGGCACCGTCAATCCGGCCGATCGCACCGCCAATATGGGCTTGCTCGACAGCGGCACGCTTTCGGTCGCTAAATTCGATGCTGACGGCTCGGTCGCGTGGCTGCCGCTGGTCCACGGCCATGGGCCGCTCGGCCCTGAAAGCGGTTTCAACAGCCAGGCTGACGTCCTGATCGAGACGCGCCGTGCCGCCGACCTGCTCGGTGCCACCAAGATGGACCGGCCGGGGGATATCGAGACCAAGCCACACGATGGGACGATCATCACCGACAAGGTCAATGAAATGTGGGGCACCGACATGACGCAGACTATCACCATCGGGGAAGGACGGGCCTATGTCTTCGTCGCCGTGGAACACGCAAACTCGGAAGTCGTCGGCATTCATGCATCGCGGACGGCGAATCGCTTCGAGGCCCTGGAGCCGGTGCGCCAGGGCGTGCATCGCTGCTTCGGAGCCATCGCACCGGGGGTGGCGCGTGGATTGAAGCTGCGTCACGATCATGGCTCCAACTACATGTCCAGCGATTTCCAGGATGAGATCGCATGCCTGGGGATCGAAGCATCGCCCTCCTTCGTGCGAAAGCCCGAGGGCAACGGCGTCGCAGAGCGCTTCATCCGAACCTTGAAGGAGAACCTGCTGTGGCTGCGGGCCTTCGACACCATCGAAGAGCTGCGAGCCGCCCTTGGCGAGTTTGCCACTCGCTACAACCAAACTTGGCTCGTCGCCCGGCACGGCTATCGTACCCCGGCCCAGGTGCGGGCTGATCAATCCCGACTTGATCAGAACGCTACGGCCGATCTAAAGTTGGCCGCTTGAATAGGCCCAGCCGAGTCTCTCAAAACCGGGCCGTAGTACAGCCGCGATTTGCTATGATGCTCCTTCGCGGCCTTTGTTCGGCCGCTTGGGGAGGCCGGACCATTTTTCGACGCATCTTGAAGCGCTACAAGTGGGTCCATCTGCTCGCCCTCGGCGTGCTGATCGGCGTGGTTGTGCTGCGCGTGGCTGATCCTGCTGCGTTGCAGGTGTTTCGCTTCAAGATCTTTGACTTATACCAGCGCGCCGAGCCGCGCGAGATCACCAAGCAGCCGGTCGTCATCATCGATATCGATGAGGAAAGCCTGGCGGAGATCGGCCAATGGCCGTGGCCGAGGACCGTGATCGCGCAGCTGATCACGAAGCTGATCATCGATTACAAGGTACCGGCGGCAGCGCTCGATATTGTCTTCGCCGAACCCGATCGCACCTCGCCCAATTTGATTGCCGCGAACGTCTCGGGCCTCGATGAGTCGCTGACCAGCGCCCTGTCTAGCCTGCCGAGCAACGACGACGTCTTTGCTCATGCGATCAAGGCGGCGGGGCGCGTGGTGCTCGGCCAATCAACCACCTCGCGCGAGGTTGCCGGCGAGGATGACCGGAAATCGGTCAAGGCCAGCATCGGTGTCCGCGCCGCCAAGGGCGTCGACCCCAAGAACTTCGTCTTCAGCTTCTCCGGCCTCGTACGGAACCTCGAGGTGCTGGAGAAGGCGGCTGCCGGCATCGGCGTCTTCACCTTCAAGCCTTCGCACGACGGCATTGTACGCCAGGTGCCGCTCGTTATGCGGGTCGGCGACCAGTTCTATCCGGCGCTCTCGCTCGAGCTTCTGCGCGTCGCAACCGGCCAGAAGACCATCATGATCAAGGCGGATGTCGCGGGGATCTCATCCGTCGTGATGAAGGGCTTCGAGGTCCCGACCACGAGGAACGGTGAGTTCTTCCTGCGTTTTGCGCCGCACACGCGCGATCGCTATGTCTCGGCGCGCGACGTGCTGAATGGCACGCTGCCACCCGAGCGCCTCGCCGGCCACATGGCGTTGATCGGTACTTCGGCCGTCGGCCTCCTTGATATCAAGGCGACTCCGGTCGATGACGCGATGCCGGGGGTTGAGCTGCACGCCCAGCTGCTCGAGAACGTGTTGACCAAGAGCTTCCTGACCATGCCCAACTGGGCGCTCGGAGCCGAACTGATCGCGCTCGTGATCGTCGGGCTTCTCATGATCGCGCTCGTGCCGTTCCTCGGTTCGCTCTATACGCTGTTGCTGGGCATGATCCTGATCTTCGGCTTGTTGGGCCTCTCCTGGTACATGTTCTCCTCGCTCGGGCTCCTGCTCGACATGGTCTATGTCGCGCTCGTGGCCTCGCTCATCTATGGCGTCATGACCTATCTCAACTACATGAGGGAAGAGCGCGAGCGGCGCCAGGTGCGCGGTGCCTTCAGCCGCTACATGTCACCCGCGCTCGTCGAACAGCTGGCGCAGGACCCGACGCGGCTCAAGCTCGGCGGCGAAATGCGCGACATGACGCTGCTCTTCTGCGACATCCGCGGCTTCACCACGATCTCTGAGCAGTTCGACGCGGCCGGTCTGACCCGCTTCATCAACCGGTTCCTGACGCCCATGACCGAGCTCATCCTCGCGCGGCGCGGCACGATCGACAAATACATGGGCGATTGCATCATGGCGTTCTGGAATGCGCCGCTCGATGATCCGGATCACGCCAAGAACGGCGTGCGCTCGGCGCTCGCCATGGTCGATGGGGTCAAGGCGCTGAACGCTCAGCTCAAGTCCGAGGCGGAGACCGAGCAACGCAAGTTCGTGCCGATCAATATCGGCATCGGGCTCAATTCCGGCATGGTCTGCGTCGGCAATATGGGCTCCGACATGCGGTTCGACTATTCGGTGCTGGGCGATGACGTCAATCTCGCCTCGCGGCTCGAGGGCCAGTCAAAGACCTATGGCACCGACAACGTCATCGGCGAGAACACGCGCACCAAGATCGAGGGCTTCGCCTGCCTCCAGCTCGACCGCATCCAGGTCAAGGGCAAGACCGTGCCGGTCGATATCTACACCTGCCTCGGTGACGAGGCGCTGGCGGCGACACCCGAGTTCAAGTCGCTCCAGGAGCGCCACAAGGAGATGTTCACCACCTATCGAATGCGGGATTGGGCCGCGATGCGCCGCAAGCTCGCCGAGTGCCGGGCGCTCGCCAAGGACCAGCGGCTCACAACGCTCTACGATCTCTACGAGGAGCGGCTCGGATCATACGAGGCCGCACCGCCCGGCGAAAGCTGGGACGGCGTCTACGTCGCGAAGTCGAAATAGCGCTGACGGCGTTACGCCGCGCGGCCAATCACTCGAACGGCCAGCTACGCGAGAAGCTGGGGTCCTCTTCGGCCCCGGACGCTGCGGGCTCGATGACGGCGGCGGTGATCTCGGGTTCGCTCTCCAGGATCACGGGCTCAGCCTCAATCGGGGCCGGGTCAGCTACGGCAACCTCGGCTTCCACTTTCTTCGGAGCCGGCTCGGCCTTGGCCGCGACCTTCTTGGCCTTCGGCTTCTCGTTGGCCACCACATCGGTCTTCTTCGCCTTGGCCTTGGGTGCTTCGGCCGCCTTCTTGGCCTCGGGCTTGGGCGCAGGCTCCACGGCGTCGTCGGCCCCAAGACTCACCGTCTTGACGCTGTCGAGCGGCGCGCCGGCAACCGGCTGAGACTCGCCGTCAGGCGAAACGGGCATGAGCGCCCCGCTGTCGTCGGGCGGCGCATCGGAACCTGCCGCGACATTCGGGATGGTCAGGCGGCCCATCGCGGCCAAGAGGCGATAGGTCGCGACCCGCGCATCATGCTGTGCGGTGAACAGATTGATGTCTGCGCCGAACACCCCGTTCTCGGCGTCGAGCACGTTGATCGCGGTCTCCTTGCCCGCCTCGAGCAGCTTGCGTCGCGCGTCGAACACCTCGGCCGCGATATTGACCGCGTTCTGCAGCAGCGAGACGCGTTCGCGCGAGGTCTCGAGCGCCTGCCAAGCAAGGCGCACTTCCTCGGTCACCTTGCGGCGGGTGAAATTGGCGGTGTCGATGGCCGAGAGATATTGGTGCGAAGCCTGAGCGGCCGCCGCGTGCGTGGCGAACCCATTGAACAGTTCCCAGTTCACTTGGACCTTGGCCTTGTAGTCACGCCGGGTACCAATCACGGCGTTGAAGTCTTCCTCGTAGTTGGCGGTACCTACCAGACTGATCTGCGGCCAGAAGGCGGATTTCGCCCCACCACGTGCCTGATCCACCACCGCGACCTGCCCGAGCGCCGCCTTGATCGACGGATGCTCAGCAAGTGCCGCCTTGATTGCATCGTCGACGCTTTCGGGCACGAGCGCGATCGGCGCCGTCGGCATCACCATGTCCTTGACCACCGGCGCCGTGCCGAACACCTGCTCATAGCGGCTAAGCGAATCTTTCAGCGTGCCCTGGAACGCGACACGCCGCTCCTTCGCGATCTGGAGCCGTGATTTGGCTTGAAGCACATCGACCGTGATGCCCGAGCCGCGCTTGACCCGCTCGTCCTCGAGGTCGAGCTGGCGCACGATGTTGGCCTCCGTGGCCTGCGCGAGCTTCACGAGGCGAATGTTGCGCAGCACCTCGAGATAGGTCGTGATCGCCTCGGATATGACAGCCTGGTTGCCGCCCTCGAGCTGCGCCTCGGCCACCGACTTCTGCGCCTTGGCGCCATCAAGGGCGGTTTCGTTGCGGAAGCCGCTGAACACGGTTTGGGTGATCGTGACCGTCGCCTGGGTGGCGGCCCGGCTATTCGGCTTTCCATTACCAGTTGTGCGGGTCCCCGGGCTGTTGATGTGCTCATAGCCATGGGAGCCGTCGAGGCGGGCCTTGGGCAGAAACTCGCTGAAGGCGCGATTGATCCCTTCCTCGGCCACCGCGACGTTCTCCCGCCCGACCTCGATCTGCGGATGGCTGACGAGCAGGCTGTTCAGCTCGTTGACCAGGGTGTCGGCCCATGAGGCAGCGGGCGTCAGCGCGCTCGCCCCCAAGAGGCCGCCCAGCATGACAATCGCGACGCGAATGGCACGGTTTTTCATGGTCGAACTTCCACCCCAGAGCGTATTTGTCTTGCCTGCAGGAGACTGCACTGTGGCAGCCACGCGGCCCTTCCTGAGGCAGCACCCCTCGATTCCGAACAATTTACCATACCAACCCCTAACCAAAAGACCGATGTCAACGGCGTATGCCAAATGCGCATCAGTGCCGTTGCATGGGAGCAACGCCCGCCGACATGGCGGCGTGCTTAGCAATGAATGGAAAGTACCAGGGGCCGGGAGTGACCCCGGCCCCTTTGACG